>MDTB01134767.1_pt1 | contig 16758 bp, 18 predicted proteins | sample 811161 | NCBI WGS metagenome assembly MDTB01 (sample SAMN05326650, study PRJNA326480) | marine metagenome | isolation source: seawater | place: Mediterranean Sea | collected 2009
ATTGGACTGAGTGCTACTAAATCTCTTAAACAAGTTATCAACCTCTCAAACAATGCAAAATCTGAGTATGTCAAGTTGGAAGCTTCAAAGGATTTGCTAGATAGAGCTGGACACAAGCCGATTGACAAAGCGCAGCATCAAGTAGTCGGTGACTTCAATATAAAGATTGACTTAACTTAGCTTTCGGTGGTTTGGGTGAGCCTTCGCTTACGCTATCCCTCACAACCCAAACGACGCCGATCTCTTCGAGATGCCTTCCCCAACGGCGTCCAACTTAGTTCTTCGAACAAATGATATACTTGGTTGTTGCATTGGGTTGTTATTAGATAAACAAAGGTTTGGTTCATAGCATAGTCTAACTATGGTTATCTCCATTGGTTCTCTTGAGCTATGGGTGGCTCCGTTCACCAATGAAGTTCTTATCTTTACCTTTGTCTCTCTACCGATAGCCAAACGTAAACACTAGCTCGTACCTCGCAGGGGTTACACGACAGAGGGGGGTACACCAAAACTAGGCACTACACATACAAGAGAAGTGTTGCCCTAACATTTTTAGCTAAAAAAAGCTCGACAAGGTTGTTGGGTTGGTGGTAGTTATGGATTTATGTTGATTATCTCAAAAATATTTTTTACTCTGAAAGGTGCGATCATGAGGGTTGGTGTATTAGCATCTGTTCTTCTAAACAGAAAAGGTAAACAAAATGTCGACACCATTGTGGCAGAGAAAAGGGGGGAAGAACCCAAGCGGCGGTCTGAACGAAAAGGGAAGAAAGTCGTACGAAAGGCAGAACCCAGGCTCGGATCTAAAAGCTCCAGTAAAGAAGGGGGACAATCCAAGAAGAGCCAGCTTTCTAGCAAGGATGGGGAACGCAAAAGGTCCAGAGTACAAGGACGGAAAACCAACAAGACTTCTTCTAAGTCTAAGAGCATGGGGAGCAAGTAGTAAGGAAGATGCTCGAGCAAAGGCAAGGGCGATTAGTAAGCGTAACGAGAGTTCAAAAAAATCTTAGTGGGTGAGAATCCAGAACCAAAGGAGTAACAAATGTCACAGAAACAAAGAATAGAAGAGTTAAGAAAAAAGAGAAAGAAGCAGAGAGAATCTTTAATGTCTTTCTTCAAACGATTCCAAGATCGTTTATCAAGATTTCAAAAAATAGATGAGCCGACAAAAAGTGAAACTGTTGGTGATGCACAGAAGATGAGGACGAGAACAAAGACCTCAATGGCTGATGCACAAAAGATGCGTACTCGTACTAAAACAGATATGCCTGATACGCAGAAAAGACCAGCAAAAGCAAAAGATACTATGTCTGCAACTCAGAAGAGAGGTGCAGTTGTAAGAAGTAAAAAAGATGTAGAGGATAAGCAAAAAAAATTACAAACTAATTTAATTACTTCAAGAAGGTCAAAAGAATCTAGTAATAAGACTACTGTTTCTGATGCCCAAAAAAAGGGTACAACCCCTACAAGTGGTACAAGTAAAGAACCTTCTACATTCAAAGAAGCATTTAGAATGGCGAGAAAAGAAGGTAAAGGTAAATTTACTTTTAAGGGCAAGTCTTATGCCGCCGTTACTATGGACGAAGTAAAGAAAGCAAAGAAAGAAGGGAAGATCGAGAAGGCAACTCTTGCCGCTTATCTTAACATGAAAAGGAAAAAGAAATAATGCCTGGATATAGTCAAGGACAAGCAATGATTGCTTCACAAGCTGGAGATCCTAAGAAGATTGAGAAAGCTGATTTTGCAAAGTTGCGAAAGAAAAAGAAAAAGAAACAACCTCTTTACGATAAGGTCAAGATGAATGGCAGTTAATGCGGCTGGTAATTATACCAAACCTAAAATGCGTAAGGCTTTATTCAACTCAATCAAGAACCGAGCAGTTCAAGGTACAGCGGCTGGTAAGTGGTCAGCTCGAAAGGCACAGTTACTAGCCAAGACCTATAAAGCAAGAGGTGGTGGTTATACCTAATGAAGAGATCACAAAGAAGTCTTAAGGCTTGGGGGGAACAAGATTGGCAAACCAAAAGTGGCAAGAAGTCTTCCGTGACTGGGGAAAGGTATCTACCAAAGAAAGCAATACAAGCACTATCAGACGAAGAGTACGCACGAACAACAGCAGAGAAAAGAAAAGCAAAGAAGAAAGGGAAACAGTTTTCTTCTCAACCAAAACAGATAGCAAAAAAGACAGCACTCTATAGGAGGTTTAGTTGAGCTTTATAAATAACTTAAAGCCAGAAGAACATAGAATGTTGCGAAGATTGGTGAAAGAAATACACTTCCAATACTTTGATGAAAAGCATACAAAGTCTTTTGTTACTAACTCAATGCTTGATAGTGTGATAGAAAACATTGGTCCAGAGGTAGCAGAGATTATGATTCGTACTGGAGTGCAAAAAGGTTTGAGTTGATTAATTTTAATTATAAACCTGATGGTCAAACTCTTAAAGATTTCATGAAAGATGACAATTTTTTTCGTGGCATACGAGGTCCAGTTGGTTCAGGTAAATCTGTTGGTTGTTGTGTTGAAGTATTTAGAAGAGCATTAGAACAAAAGCCAAATAAAGATAAGGTTCGTAGATCTCGATGGGCTGTTATAAGAAACACAAACCCACAACTCCGAACAACAACTATAAAGACTTGGCTTGATTGGTTTCCTGAAGATGATTGGGGTAACTTCCATTGGAGTGTACCTTATACTCACCACATAAAAAAAGGGGATGTTGATCTTGAAGTTTTATTTTTAGCACTCGACAGACCTGAAGATGTAAAGAAACTTCTTTCTCTTGAACTAACTGGTGTGTGGGTAAACGAAGCAAGAGAGATTCCTAAAAGTATTATTGATGCGTGTACTATGCGTGTTGGTAGATTTCCAAGTATGCGAGATGGTGGACCAAGTTGGTCAGGTGTTATCTGTGATACTAACGCACCAGAAGAAGATCATTGGTGGGCGATAATGGCTGGTGAAGTTCCGATTCCAGATCACATTCCTAGAGAGCAAGCGACTATGTTGGTGAAACCTGATAACTGGTCTTTCTTTACACAGCCAGCGGCAATGCAAGAAAAGCTTGATGATAAGGGTGAAGTGTCTGGTTATGACATGAATAAGAAAGCAGAAAACGCAAGTAACATTCTTGATACATATTATCCAAACCTAATACGAGGTAAGACAAAGAGTTGGATAGATGTTTATGTAATGAATAGATTAGGAATGATTCAGGAAGGTAAACCAGTATATCCTGAGTTTCTCGGTGAAACACATATTGCTCAAGAAGAAATACCCATTGCTATGGGTGTGCCTTTGTATATTGGTATCGACTTTGGACTTACACCTTCTGCTGTATTTGCACAGAAAGTAAGAGGTCGATGGTTAATACAATCAGAGATTGTAGCTATTGATATGGGTATAGTTAGATTTGCAGAACTATTACGACAAGAGATAAGTTCTCGATTTAATGGTCTTGATGTGTATATCTATGGAGATCCCGCTGGCGATTTTAGAGCGCAGACAGATGAATCTACACCATTTCAAATACTAAGAGGTGCTGGGTTGAAAGCTGTACCAGCTCCAAGTAATAGTGTTGATCTACGTTTAGAATCTGTTTCTGCACAATTAAATAAGATGGCAGATGGCAAGCCAGCATTTCTTATTGATAGAAGATGCCCACAACTTATCAAAGGTTTTCAGGGTGGATACTGCTATAGACGTATGCAAGTATCAGGAGAACGCTATGATGACAAACCTGATAAGAATATGTACTCTCATATACATGATGCTCTTCAATACTTGATGTTAGGAGCTGGTGAGGGTAGAACTCTAATGAATGGACAAAAGCCAGTAAAAGCGTTCAATGCAAGAAAAGGCTTTGATATTTTTTCAAGATCGCCTAATAATAGGAACAAGACCAGTTTTTGGAACAGATTGTAGGAGAATGATATGTGTTTTGGTGGTGGAAGTTCTCGACCTGAACCAGTAAGCCCAACAGTTACTGAAGAACAGAAAGAACAAAAAAAAGAAGAAACTCAGAAAAAAGTAGAACGTAGGCAAGAAGCTCTTGAAAAAGAGGTTACTTCAGATCAACCAATTAAAACACAACTTACTTATGAGATGGGTGCAAAAGCTGGAACGCCAGTTGTTCGAGGTAGGAGAGGAAGACGAGCTTTATATACAAGTGGTCGAGGTGGTATAGGCTACCGAAATCCACTTATGTTTGGATAATAGAATATGGTTCATTCTCCTAATTCAATCGACATTAAAGATAACGATAAGCTTTTATCTGCTTATATGAAGAAGTACGAAAAAGCCAAATCAATACGACAACGATGGGAACCTTTATTTAATGAATGCTATGAGTATGCTTTACCTATGCGTGAAACTTTCTACACTACCGCAAAAGGTGAAAGAAGAGATGAAAGAATATTTGATGAAACGGCTGTTGTTGGAGTCCAAGAATTTGCGTCAAGGTTACAATCAGGATTAGTTCCAAACTTTGCACGATGGGCTGACTTTACTGCTGGTAGTGAAATACCAAAAGAAAGTAGAGATTCTATAAATAATGATCTTGATGAAGTTACAGATTATGTATTTGAGGTAATACAAAACTCAAACTTTGCTCAAGAAGTACACGAATCATTTATGGATCTTGCTGTAGGGACTGGTGTTCTTCATGTTGCAGAGGGTGATGCTGTTAATCCAGTTAAGTTTACTGCACTCCCTTTACCTCATGTTGTTCTCGATGTTGGACCAGATGATATGGTCGATCATGTATTTAGAGAAAGAGATATGCCTTTTGGTCATATTCCAATCGTATATAGAGATATGGAACAAATGCCAAAGTTAGTAAATGCAATTAAAACAAATCCTGATGCAGAAGCAAAGGTTCTTGAAGTTGTATGTAGAGATTACTCAAAGCTCAATGAAGATGCCTATTTATGTTTTGTATTCGAAACAACAACTAAGTGTGTAATCAAGAAAGAACAATTCAAAGGAACTGGTAGTAATCCATTTATATGTTTTCGTTGGAGTAAAGATCCCGGTGCGGTCTATGGGCGAGGTCCACTTGTCAACGCATTGAGTGCGATTAAAACTACCAATCTAACAATAGAACTTGTTTTAGAAAATGCACAGATGGCAATATCTGGTGTCTATCAGATGGATGATGATGGTGTGATAAATCCTGATACAATAAACTTAGTGCCTGGAACTGTTATACCGAAAGCACCAAATTCTGCTGGGTTGCAACCAGTGCAAGCGGCTGGATCGTTTGATGTAGCAAATCTTATTTTATCTGATATGCGATTGAATATTAAGAGAGCATTGTATAATGATATGCTTGGTAATCCTGACAGAACACCAGCAACAGCTACGGAAATCGCAGAAAGAATGGCTGACCTAAGTCGTCGTATTGGATCTGCTTTTGGAAGATTGCAAGCAGAACTGGTCCAGCCAGTATTGCAAAGAGTTGTTCATATTCTAAAGAAACAAAACAGAATAAAAATACCAACAATAAATGGAAGACAGGTAAAAGTACGATCTGTTTCACCACTATCACAAGCACAAGCTAATGCTGATATTAGTAGTGTGGCTAGATTTCTTGAACTTACACAAGCTCGTTTTGGTCAAGAACTTACGAACATTCTTATTAACTCAGAAGAAACAGCAACCTATTTAGCTAAGAAGTTTGGTGTTCCTGATAATCTTGTAAGAGATTTAGAGGAGAGAAAAGAGATAATTAGAATGGCTCAACAGATGCAACAACAACAAATGCAGATGCAACAACAAGGACAGATGCCTAATGAACAAACTAACTAATAATCCAGCAGTTACTGGATTAGATGGATTCCCAAGAAATAAAAATTTAGAAGAAGAAGTATCTCTTAACTTCACACATTTATTCTCTCAACCAACTGGTCAAGCTATCTTACAGTATTTACGAAGTATTACTATTGAAGCTGTGCATGGATCAGCAGTTACAAATGATGTATTGCGTCATGCAGAGGGTCAAAGGTATATAGTTGGATTGATTGAAAGACGTATTCAACATGGTCACAAAGTAAAGAAAGGTTCATAATGGAAGATCAAGTACAAGAAGATGTTTCACGTGAAACAACAAGCGAAGAACAACCAGTCAACTCAATGGGTGAAAGACCTGAGTGGTTGCCTGAAAAGTTTAAAAGTGCAGAAGATTTTGCAAACTCTTATCACAATCTTGAATCAAAGATAGGACAAAGCAAAGATACGATTAGAGATGAAGTATTAGCTGAAATTGAAAGCAAAGCGTATGCTGATAGACCTGAAAGTGCTGGTGATTATTTATTACCTGAATCACTCGATCCAGAACTAGCACAAGATAATCCTATGCTCGATTGGTGGGCTGACCATTGCTATAACTCTGGAATGGGTCAGGATGAATTTGAAAAAGGCATTGAGATGTTTGGTGAACAAGTAGGTGCTGGCTATGATGCTGATGCAGAGATTGCTGATCTTGGAGATCATGCAGAAGAAAGAATAGAAGCTGTGGGATTGTTTGTAGATCAGATTGTACCTCAAGAGAATCCACTCAGAGAAACAATAGATGACTTTTGTTCTACATCAGAAGGTATACAAGTTGTTGAATTACTTATGTCACAGATGCAACAAACACCTTTCTTAGATGGAACACAACCAGTACAAGTCATGAACGAAGCGAAACTAAAAGAAATGATGCAAGATCCTCGATATTATGGTCATAATAAAGATATGGATTTTGTGCGTAAAGTAGATGAAGGATTTAAAAAGATCTATGGCTAAGAAAAAAGTAAAGAAACCGATAAAGTATTGACCTATATCAAAAGAGGTAACCTTGAGTTTCGACCATGTGTTATTTCTGATGTTGATATTATTGTCGATAATATGCGTTTACCTGATATCAGGGAGTGTGCATTGGTTGGGGTTACACCCCAAATAGCTCTCAATGTTCCTTTTGTTGAAAAAGGATCAAAAGGTTTTACAATCACACACAAACAAAAACCAGTAGCTATGTGTGGTGTTACACCATTAGATGACTACAACTATCGTGGTAAGATATGGTTTCTTGGTACTGACGATATAGATAGTATTGCTAAATCTTTTTATAAATACAGCAAACTTATCCTTTCATTCTTATCTTATGAGTATGATTATGTGGAAAATTATGTGCCAGTAGATCATGAGAAAACTATCAAATGGCTACAATGGATAGGGTTTGAGATAGAAAAACAACAATATTTTGTAGATGAACATGAGTTTTGCAGACTTTTTTATTGCAATCCTCAGAGAATTGAGTGTAATAGTAAGTTAAGTGAAAGACCCGTACTGCATTAGAGAAGCCCTATATGGATAACTTTGATGACAAATGCAAAGGACAATCTGAAACGTAAATTGTAACTTTAACTTTAAGGAGCTGAATAATGGCAAATACAATAGATACTGCCTTTATCAAACAGTTCGAATCTGAAGTGCATCTTGCTTATCAACGTATGGGATCAAAGCTACGAAATACTGTACGTCAGGCAAACAATGTAACTGGAAGCACAGTTCGTTTCCAGAAGATTGGAACTGGATCGGCAACAACCAAGTCAAGAAATGGCTTGATTACACCGATGGAACTAGCACACACAACTGTTGAAGCAACTATGAGCGACAAATATGCCGCTGATTACATCGACAAGTTGGATGAGCTAAAAACAAATATCAACGAAAGACAAGCTGTTGCAACTTCTGCGGCGGCGGCTTTGGGTAGAGAAACAGATACTATCTTATACACAGCAATGGATAGTGGTGCCAACTCAACTCAAATACATGACACAAGTTCAGCTGTTGAAAAAGCTGATTTGCTTTCTGTGTTTGAAACTTTTGGTACTGCAAACATTCCTGAAGATGGTGGTCGATATATTGCTATGCACCCAAAGGGATATGCGGATCTGTTTAATATAACAGAATTTGCATCATCTGATTTTGTTGGTGAGCAAAACCTACCATTTGCTGGTGGTATGACTATGAAAGAATTTCTTGGATTCAAGATCTTTTCAACTGCGGCTATAACAGCTGGAAAGAACATGGCATATCATACAACTGCTGTTGGTCTTGGTGTTAACTCTGATGTTCAAACGGAAGTAAATTATGTTCCAGAAAGAGCATCACATCTTGCAACATCTATGATGTCTATGGGTGCTGTTGTTATTGATGACAATGGTGTCTATGAACTCTTAGATAATAATACATAGGGGATATTAATATGGCTTATAGTGCTTCTAATTTGACCCTTTGGTCTATGAATGGAGTTGGTCCGAAACTTTGGAACTACTCGACATCGGATACAATCGCAACTGTTAATAGTGCTGGTTATTTTAATGATGCGGCAAATATGTTAAGTGTTCGTGATGTTATCTGTGTTTCAGATACCAATGCTCCAACAACCCATTGGGTAAATGTCCTATCAAACACAGGTTCTGTAGTAGATGTATCTGATGGTACAGTTATTGTAGAAACAGATGGTGACTAAATATGTCTAGCACAGCGGCAGATAGTTCGATTGATATTTGCAGTCGAGCATTGATTCTGATTGGAGCTGAACCAATTACCTCTTTTACGGATGGTTCTACAGAATCTTTAGTGGCTTCAAATCTTTATGAGGACATCTGCCGTTCTGCACTTCAAAACTGTAGATGGCGATTTGCTACAGATCAAAGAGTTTTAAATAGATTGACTGATGCTCCAACTGGTAGATATGATTTTGCATATCAACTTCCAAATGATAATCTGATAGTTCATGCTATAACTGTAAATGATAATCTTGTGGAGTATCAAATATATGGTGACATGGTGTATGCTGATACAGATTCAGCAGATACTGTAATAGCCGATTATACATTTCGACAAACAGAAGAAAATTTTCCAGCATATTTTACAGTAGCATTACAATATGCACTTGCTGTTGCTTTTGCATCATCTATTGCAAGAGATGCTACAATGCTTACACAAATGTCTGCACTTGCTCAACAAGCAATGATGAAAGCAAGAAGTGTAGATTCACAACAACAAACAACACGAAAGCTAGTTTCTACAAGATTTATTGCTGAAAGGAGGAGTTGATGCGAAAAGCAAAAGTTCCTCTAACTAACTTTCAGTTTGGAGAAATAAGTCCTAGTCTTATATCAAGAACAGATACAAAGGTATACAATAACTCAGCTCAAAAGATTGAGAACTTTTTTTTAAGAGCAGAGGGCGGTGTTATAAAAAGGGCTGGTCTTTCTAAAATATATGAGTTTGATACTACAGTTGAGAATGCAAGCTTTACTATTACAGTATCTGATTATGCAAACATTGCAGTTGGCACACAAATAACATTTAAGAAAAGTGATGGCACTATTATTACAGTTGAGTTTGAAACTGCTGGTGCATCAAGTCCAAGTGCATCTGTTGGTAACAAACATTTTGTAAGATCTCATCAAGATAATAATACGACTGCTGACAATTTATTTACTGCAATAAATGCTATATCAGGATTTACTGTAGCGAATCCTTCAGCGGCAGTTGTAACTGTAGTAAGAGATGATGTCTTTGAAGGTAGAAATGTTGAAGTAACTACAACAGATTCTACAAGACTTGCTGTTACTAATTTTGCAACAGATAGTGTAATGCAACATAGATTGGTTCCGTTTATTTTTTCAGATGATGAAAGATATATTATTTCTTTGGAGCATCTTAAGATAAGAGTATTTAGTATTGATACATCTAACAATGTCACACTTGCAACAACAATTACCCAAGATGCCAGTAGTGCGGCTCTTCCTTTTACAAATCAAAACATACATGAAGTAACCTATGCACAATCTGGTGATGTAATGTTTATTGCTCATCAAACATTTATGGTGAGAAAACTCACAAGAACTGGTCTTACATCTTTTCAAGTAGAAACAAAAACTTTTGATACTCAATCTGCTGGTGCAAAAATATATCAACCTTACTTTCAGTTTCAAGATCTTGGTGTTACCCTTGATCCCTCTGCATCTTCAGGAACTGGTATTACATTGACAACGAGTGCGGCTTACTGGGATTTAACTGGTTCACAATCAGGTGGTAACTATCCTGATTCAAAACACGTAGGAATTACTATTAAGTATCACGATCAAGAAATAACAATCACATCAGTACAATCAGCAACACAAGCAACTGGCAATGCTTTGGCGGCACTCAAGAAAAGATTAACTATTGATTCAATGAGAACAGATAATGGTGTGGCAACTGTTACTGTCACTCTTGTTAATCATGGATTTTCTGCAAGCGATGCTTTTACTATATCGAGTGCAAATAGTGTTGGTGGTATTTCAGCTGGCAACTTAAATGGATCAAGAACTGTAGCTGAAGTGATTGATGATAATACATTTACATTTACTGCTGGTGGTAATGCAAATGATTCGGCGGCTGGTGGTGGTACACCATTTTTAGAAACTCATGCTCCAGCTACTAACTGGTCAGAACAATCTTATTCAGCACTTAGAGGATTTCCAGGAGCAGTAACTTTTCATCAGAATAGATTATGGTATGGAGGAACTATTGCTCAACCTGATGGATTATGGGCTAGTAAGTCAAATGAGTTTTTTAATTTTGATATTGGAACTGGTGCAGATAATGATTCGATTGATATTACTGCCGCAATTGGTGAAGTGAATACAATTCGTCATCTTGTATCAAATAGAGATCTACAAGCATTTACATCTACAGATGAATTTATTATACCAGCTTTTGTTGAGAAACCTACAACTCCTACAAACGCTACAATTAAAAGACAAACACCTTTTGGTGCATCCTTTGTGAAACCTTTTGTGTTTGATGGTGCTACTGTTTATGTTCAGAGTTCAGGTAAGATAGTTAGAGAAATGTTATTTGATGATGGTCAGCAAGCGTATACTGGTCAACCTATTTCATCACTTGCATCGCATCTAATAAATATACCAATACAAGCAAGCACTTTAGCTGGTGGTATAGATCGAGCGGAGAGTTATTATTTTCTTATAGATGGAGATGGAACGCTTGGTGTGTTTAATTCAAACAGAGGTGAACAGCGATATGGTTGGACACAGTTTACAAGTCAAGGATCATTTCATTCTATTTGCACAGTAGATACAAGAGTGTATGCTGTAGTTAAGTTTGATAAAGGAGATGGTACAAATAAATATATTCTCTGCGAGTTTGATAGTAATTTTAATACTGATATGGCTAAAACATATTTTGGCAGTAGTGGAGTATTCGATGTCAGCTCCGACTTTTCCAATGGTGCAGTCCTTGATGTGGTTAGTGGCACTCACTATCTTGGTCAGTTTACTGTGGGGAGTGGTAACATTGATGTGTCAGCTGTGGATAGTTCTCTACAAAAAGCAGAGATAGGATTTAAGTTTGATGTTACACTTACAACCAACCCAATAGATACAGTTGGACAAAGTGGTGCTATAACTGGAGAACCAAGAAGTTTGAATAAAGTTATTGTTGATTTAAATGCAACATTATCATGTTCAGTAAATTCTAAGGATTTAATTATACGACAAGTAACAGATGATTTAAGTCAGGACAGAACACCAGTAACAGGAAAGAGAGAGTTTAGATTGTTGGGATATAGTAAAGATCCACAAGTAACAATTAGTCAATCTGCACCTCTTGCCCTACAAGTTAATTCATTAATAGCGGAGGTAACTTTTTAATGTTTGAATTGTTAGCAATAGCAAGTTCAGTTTTAAGTGCAAGTGCGGCAATAGCTCAAGGCAAGGAAGCAAGAGCGCAGAAAGAAGCTGAAGCTCGACAGATAGAACAAGAACGACAACAAACAATCATTAATACTATGCAGAAGCATAATGATAGATTGCAAGAGTTTGATAATGCTCAAGATATAAATGAATCGTTGTTTGCATTTATGAATAGAGATGATGACAGATCATTGAAAGCATTTAGAGAAAATGAAAAGCTTATAGCGTCAGATGATGCAAGACGTATTGATACACAAGGTTTATATCGAGGAGAGCAGTTAAGATTGCAAGCGGCGAGTGCAAGAAGAGCTGGTCGATCTGCTGAAAGAATGGGTTATCTTAATGGTGCAGTTACATTACTTGGTGGTGGTATGGACTATATGAAATATAAAAGTCCAAGAGGTTAATTATGGTTAGTGTAGTTAAACAAAGACGGCAATTTCAAAATACACAGATAGGAATAAATCGAGCAGATATGTCTGTGGCAAATGATCTTGGTCGAGTTTCTCAACTTGCAGATCAAGTTACTAATCGAATGTTTAGAGAAGCGGCAGATAAAGCGGCAAAGTCTGCACAAAAGTTTGTTGATGAAGCTCCTGATAATGCAATCTATGGTATAGATCCAAATACTGGCAGACCAAAAATAATTGATTTACAAGAATCATTACCCTCTAAAGGATATGGAACGTATGCACAAGATCTTATCAAGAAAGGTATTGATGAAAGATTTGCTCGTTTAGCAACAAATGAATACAAAGAAACCTCGCAACGATTAGCGGCAAAGTATCCGTTTAGCCCAACAAAGTATAAAGAAGAAATGTCACGCTTTGTTTCGGAAATGAAGAAACCCTATAGCGGTAAGTATTCTAATCTTATTGAAACTGGTGCTACTGAGTGGATAGGTAGAACACAAGCTGTTATTCTTGAGCAAGCTATTAAAAATCAAAGACGTTTAGCTGGTGCAGATTTGGCTAATTCTTTGAATGAATTTAATCAAGATGTTGAAGCTATTGGAATAAGTGGTGGTGTAAATTCAAAAGAATTTATGTCAAATATTGAAAAGTTTGTAGGATCTCTAAGTGAGCAAATAGTTACTTCAAGAAATCTAGGAACATTTAAACAAACCCCAAAACAAGTTATCAATTCTCTTAAATCAAACTATGCACTTGCTCGAATGAAAAATATATTTGAGAAGGTTACACGTTCAGATACAGATGGTTTAAACGGTGCATTATTTATAGATCAAGTTGGTGCTGGTAGGTTTGAGTTTCCAGAACAGTTTGCAAATTATAAAGATGAAGCAAAGTTACTTTATAAACAAATTACAAAAACTGGACAAACACTTGAGCTTAAAAGAAATTTAGTAAGTCTTCAAGAAGATAACAATAGAGTTTTTAGAGCAGAAACAGCTAGAAAAGTAGCTGAAGAACAAGATGCTCAGAACGCTTTACTTACAAACATTTTGCAAGAAAAAGACCAAGTGATCACAAGCTATGATGTTATGGGTGATAACAATGCGTATACAAGTTTTGTTTCATCGATTGCTGGTCAAGATTTAGAAACAACTACATCTTTATACTTAGAAGAACTGCAAAAGATTTCTAATTTTGAAGAGCCACAAAGTATTCCAGGCACTATTGGAACAAGATCTGTACTTAATTCTGATGAAGCAAATGCAATAGAAGCAAGTTTGAGAGAAGCTTATAAAGATCAAGTTGGAACTATGATTGTATCAACATTTGGTAGAGATAAAGCAAAGTTATTAGCTGTTGCTGAATATGTTGATATGCCAGTTAAACAAGATGGGTCAAGAAACTATCAACCATTTATTGATAAAGGTATAAGTCTTTCACAACCAGAACAGAAACTATTAGAATCATTTGGTAATTTTAAAGGTGATCCAACTGAGCCAATGGAAGCTTGGGGTGGTGATAAGCAAGTAAAGTTAAGTAGTAAAATTCGTGGTCAAATAGTAAATGAAGTTAAAGAACAAGCTAGTTATGTTTCTGGAACAACAGTATCTGCGGCACAACAAAAACTTCAAGCTGAGTATAATATTGGAAGAGCTGGATCTTTTCCAGTTACAAGTAAACCTTTGAGGGAAATGCACGAAGGAGCATTTTTTGCTGATGGTACTTATGGTGAAGCATTAAGACAGAAAGGAGATTTAAGATTTGCTTTTAGTGATCCTCAGTTTATGACACCAGAAGGACAGTATTATAAATTTTATGAAGATCTAAATACTTATTTTGTAAATAATAATATTTTGCCTGAATCTTTAGTGCAGTTTATGAAGGGAATGGAGAATGGAGCAGTTTCTGCACAAGAAGGTCAATATGTTCTTAACTTTATTAAGGCAAATGTTTTAAGACCAGTAAGTGCAAAAAATATGTTACCTGAAAATACACAAGAAATAACTTTACCAAATGGCAGAAAGAAAACTATTGCTGATTCTGGTAGTTTAATGATGAATACAACTAAGTTAAATTTATTTAAAAGAGGTCATGGATTAGATGACGAAGCAAACTTTTTCGCAACATTTATGCAAGGAACACAAGCATTTGGTTCAGATAGAATGGTTTCATTATTTGCTAAAGCAGTTGAGATGAGAAACGATCCAAGCAAGAGAGATGATGTTATGAATTATCTTAGAATGAAATTTGATTTACAACCTAATCAGAATCCTATTGAGCATGGTAGAAGGATATTAGCTGATGTTGCTGGTGGTACAAATAATCCACTATATAATATGTTAAAAGAATCCGTTGATGAATGGGGTGTGTTATCATTTACAACAAATCCAAAAGAATCATTTAGAGATTTTGTTGAGAATGTAAAGAAAACATCTTTTGCAAGTGGTAATGATATTGTTCTCGATGTGAATGGAGTAATAGCAACTGACAATCCTAAAGATATTCTTACACCATATTCACCATTAAGACTTTTTGGAGATAAAGCTGATGCGTTTGCAGAGTGGGCTGATACTCTTATTCATTCTGAATCAAATGGAGTGTTTAGTTTATTTGGATCTAATAGAGGTTCTATGACTACAAGCAAAGGTCTGATGTCTACATTATTTTCTGTTGCAAAACCAATGACCGCTGAAAGTGATAAAGGATATAAGGTATGGCTTGTTCCAGATCCTTACACATCAATGACAGTTACTGGTGAACCTGATCTTGCTCAGACAATATTTAGACCACATTTTCTAAATGATGATGGTGAGTTGGTGCCAGCGATATATTTTGATGCTGAAGCTGAAGTAGGTAAACAACTTATTTATCCTGAAATATTAGCAAGTGATTTTCTAGCTTATGATAGAGCTAAAGGAATGAGAACGTACAACTAATGATCTATACCAAGAACACAATACTTTCTTCTTCTGCACCTCAATACAATCAGAAACTATATAGCGACATTCCAACGTCAACGAGTTGGACAGATACATTGGCGGCTACTTTACAATATAACTACGCACCAATGATTAATGCTTACTACAATCGACAAACATATAACGATACAGAGCAAGGTGACTATATTCCTATGGAGAATATACCTGATGAGTATATGGAGTTTAGAGATGATTTGATTCATGCAAAGAATCAGAACCACATGAATGATTTGATTGCTCAGATAGATGGTATGAGAAGAGTGAGGTCAAAGTTAGCTAATGCGTCATTATTTAATCAATTTACTGCTGGTTTGTTTGATCCTATTAATCTTGTTGCTTTACCTTTTGGCGGTCCAACTTATGGTATTGTTCGTTCTGGTCTTAGGGTTGGTACTGGTGTAGCGGCATTACAAGCTGGATTAGAAGTACCAAGACAAGCATTTGATCCAGTAGCAACTGTTGGTGAATCAGCAATGAATGTTGGTGGTGCTTTTATTGTAGGTAATGCTCTTGGTGGGTTGATAGCAGTTCCGATGACCCAAAGAATAAATGCAATGACAAGAACTGCTCAAGAGAATGAAGCATTCTATAATGCTACACGACAAGTAAACGCAGAGCATATGGAGTTTCTAGGACAAAGAGAAACAAGAATCTTTCAACCTCTTGGTACTCCTATGAATAGATTAAATGATGAACAGATAGCAAATTTAGTTGATGCACGACAACTTGATGGAGAAACATTAGAAAATATAACTGGTGCAACTGATCCACAATTTGCATATAATAGACAACAGTTCAATGATTTGTCATCAAGACAACAAGATGAATTATTAGAAAGCATATCAAGCGAAGCTCGATCAGAACAAGCGATCCGACAGCTAGAAACAACTGCTGGATTGGCAAAGACAAGAAATGACCTTGTGAAAAATTGGTTTACCGATTCTTTTGCTTGGAGGTTTATAACCACACCATTAAAAAGAACATTACAAAGTAAGTTTTCAGCCGAAACAAAAGAAGCAATGTTAAACTTAATTGGCGATGGAGGTCATTTTCTTGTTGGGATGAAGTATGGACAAGGTGGTAGGCAATCTATTCATACAAAGGCGGCTACTTATCAAGGTGAATGGCTGAAGGTTCATAAGGAAAATCTAAAGATTTGGGGTGACTTTACCGGTCAAGGTGTTCCTATTGAAACAAAGATGGATTGGCATTTTGGTAAGAAACGATATGACCAATGGCTTGAAGATACTTGGAAGAAATCACAAGTTGATCCTGAGAATCTTACACAATATGAACAAAGACTTGTTGATTCTTGGAATAAGTTTTTTAAGAAGTGGGAACAGCGATTACGAAAGTCAGGTGAGTTACCTGATAAACTTTCATTACAAGATGAAGTGCGTAAACTTGATACTGATTATAGAACATATAATGGCAAGCTAAGACGTATGATGAATCAGGCTGGTTATGATCCAAGAAGTGATAAGGTTATTGCTCTTAAGAAATTAGTATACAAAATAAAACAAAATAGAAAACAAGCTCGTATTAATCTTGATTCTATAGAAAGAGGATTCTTACCTAATAGAATGATGCGAGATAACTTCTTTCCAAGA
>MDTB01063877.1_pt1 | contig 16754 bp, 14 predicted proteins | sample 811161 | NCBI WGS metagenome assembly MDTB01 (sample SAMN05326650, study PRJNA326480) | marine metagenome | isolation source: seawater | place: Mediterranean Sea | collected 2009
CTGTAATATTAACTGTTAAACTTGTACTAGAGTCTACTACAAGCACTAAACTATCTATATGCGTACAACCCGCAGCATTTGTACTTGTATTAGTATAAACACCTGATGAAGTATAGCTATTACCATCTATAGCCCATGTATAAGAATCACAAACAGTAACATTAGTTAAAGAGCTTGTGCTATTATTAATAGTAAGAATTAAACTGTCAATATGTGTACAACCCGCAGCATTTATACTTGTATTAGTATAAATACCTGATGAAGTATAAACAGTACCATTCCAAGTATAACTATCACATTCTACATGAGAAATTGTACTTGTTGTCGAATAATTAATAGTTAAGTTAAGAGTGTGTATACTATCACATCCTCCTGCATTAACAAGTGTGTCTATATAAGTACCACTTAAAGTATAATTATTTCCATTCCATGTAAAATTATCACAAGCGGTAATAGATGAGATTCCTATATTTGGGATACAAGGACAGACAATAGAAAATGGGAAGCTTTGTACATCAACATCTCCTGTTTCAGAATTAATGGTAGAAGTAAAAAGCAAAGAACCTGCGCCTGGGTTTATAAACACATTATTAAAAATAACAGTCTGTGAGTTTCCAGCAGTAACATTGTTACCATCTGGAACTGTTGATGCCGAAATATTAACACCAGGATTTGAATTAGATATAGTAAATGTTCCAAGTACTAAGCCTGTAATTGTATCTTGCGACTGTATAATAGCTTGATTAATGGAAATAATTTGCGTAACAATTAACACCGTATTATAATTATTTACACCACCGCCTGCCATCATAGTAGCAGAGCCAATTGTGTCTCCAATATTCATATTGAAAATATCAAATGCGCCTAGACTAGATGTAAATAAAGAAGTAGACATATCTGGCTCATTAGGGTCCTGACTTACGCTTATTGTTAAGTCTGATAAACTATCACAATCTGTATTAGACAACTGAACAGTTACGAAAGGAGAAAAATTAATACATGCGACTGCGCCTGTATTTCCGCCAACACAATTACCACAACTATCTATAAATGCTGTTCCACTAGTGTCTCCATAACAATCAATACATTCAATTAGCGTGGATGAAATTAAGGTGTCTGTAAATCCTAATGGAGCCCCCGGAATTGGTTCTGAATCAATAACAGAAGTAAAAACTAATGGCCCTGGCGACGGATTAACAAATATTCCATTTAAAAAAATTGATTGATGATTTCCATTTGTAACATTATTATAATCAGGTAAAGCAGTAGCAACAATAAGAATTCCAACGCTAGTATTCTCTAACGTAAACGTCCCATATACTTGGCCTGTTAAGTCATCAATTGCCTTAACCGAAATCTTATTTGGATTAATAATAAAGTCAACCAATAAAGTTAAATCTGCATTAAGATACCCCCCCCCTGCCATAATCACACTTGAGCCAATTGTGTCGTTTGGTGAATGATTAGAAAAATCAAAAAAACCTCCACTTGAAGATACAAACGTAGAGGCCATATCAACTTCATTAGAATCTTGACTAGTAGAGAATATAATATCTGATAGAACATTACATTCATTAGTGCTTAATGAAATGCTTACAGATGGAGAAAATCCAATACAAGGCTGGTTTCCAGTTGTACCTCCTACACAATTACCACAACTATCAATATATGCTGTTCCACTAAAAGTATTATTACAATCTATAGAGAAATTCGTAGTCATAAAAGTATCCAAAGCTGACCAAGTTGAATTTGTAAAAGTACAGACAGACTTTGCTTGCCATACATAAGACGTATTTGCAAATAAATTAAAAATGTTTTTCGATGCTCCAGCTACATTATTGTACTGGTGTACCCACGAAGTATCCCCAACCTTCTTATATCGAACTCTATACTTAACTACATTAGTGTCTGCAGCCCAATTTAATGACGCAGTAAAATTTGATAAGTTTGTGACATTTAAGCCGCTTGGCACATTACAATTCTGCGCATTAATACTGATAGAATTAGCTAAAAAAACTATAAATAACACGAATAAAAAGCCTAAGCTTTTGGTAAAGTTCCTATACATAATACCTGTTTTAATTAAATACTTGTTTGTCGCTTCTCTACGCTATATAACGAAGAGCAGACAGCAAAGTTAAAAAAAAAATAAGAAACTAACAACTTTATATAACTAAGTTAGAAAGAGGACATAAAAAATGCGCTATTAAAAAGCGCATTTTAGTTGCCCGACTAGGGCTCGAACCTAGACTCTTCTGTACCAAAAACAGACGTGTTGCCAGTTACACCATCGGGCACTATTTCAAACTGGTTAGCAAAAATAATAATTAAGTTATAAGTACGAAATATTTATACATATTTTCGTTATATTAAAAAATCATGCATTCAAAACAAACTAATTTTATAAATTCGCACCTATAATTAAACACCAATATTCAATTATGAATCTATATAAAAAACTCAATAATTATATCGGATGGAGCATATTCTTAATTGCATCATTTGTATACCTCTCTACTATAGAGCAAACCGTTAGCTTCTGGGACTGTGGGGAATATATTGCAACCGCATACAAATTGGAAGTTGGACATCCTCCTGGGGCTCCATTTTTCCAATTATTTGGAAGAATATTTACTCTCTTTGCAGCTCAAGGAACCTCAGAAGTAGCCGTAGCAATTAATATTCTATCTGCAATTTCAAGTTCATTTACAATTCTTTTTCTTTTTTGGACTATTACAGCTTTTAGTAGAAAGTTATTTCTAAACGAAAATGAAAGTATTAAATTAAATAAAATAATTGCTGTGTTAGGTAGTGGAACTGTTGGAGCATTAGCATATACTTTTTCAGATTCATTTTGGTTTTCGGCTGTGGAAGGAGAGGTGTATGCTATGTCATCATTTTTTACCGCAGTCACATTCTGGTGCATCATGAAATGGGAACAAGAAGCCGATCAGCCTAATTCAAGTAGATGGCTTGTATTAATTGCTTATCTAATTGGGCTTTCAATAGGAGTGCATCTTCTTTCTCTACTAGCAGTACCTGCAATGGGGATGATTTATTATTCCAAAAAATACAACTATACACGCACGGGGGCTATTAAAGCATTCGTGTTTTCCACTGTGCTATTAGGATTAGTACAAGGGGTTATTATTCCTGGAACGGTAAGTTTAATTTCAAAATTTGAAATGTTCTTTGTAAACACTATCGGAATGCCATTTAATTCAGGTACAATTATCTACTTCTTAACAATAATTGGGGCTATTACATTTGGATTAATGTATACTAAAAAACATAACAAACCTATTTGGAATACAGCAATTTTAGGCATGATGATGCTATTAATTGGTTACTCATCTTTTGTTATTCTCGTGGTAAGATCAAATGCCAACCCTCCTATTGATGAAAACAACCCTGAAAGTGCGGTAGAACTTTTGTCATATCTAAAAAGAGAGCAATACGGTGATTGGCCAATTCTTTACGGGCAACATTTTAATGCAAAACTGGATAGTAGAAACCCGTATATAGATGGAACTCCTATTTATGAAAAAGATGAAAAAGAGGGGAAATATGTAGTTATTGATAAAAGAAAAAATGCAATACCAAATTACAGAGAAAAAGATAAAATGTTCTTTCCAAGAATTTGGAGTGCTACACAAGCTAGACACGCAGATGGATATGTAATTTGGGCTGGGCTCAAAAATAAAGATGTAACTCCAACACTTAATGAACATCTTACATATTTCTTTAAATATCAAGTTGGATGGTCTTATCTAAGATACTTTATGTGGAATTTTGTTGGCAGACAAAATGACTATATGAATATGGATGGCAACTCTTTAAATGGAAATTGGGAAAGTGGAATTAAATTTATTGACAATGCCAGATTAGGAAGCCCTAAATCAGAAATAAATATGCCAAATTATTTAAAGAATAATAAAGGAAAAAATCATTACTATTTTTTACCTTTAATTTTAGGTCTGATTGGAATGCTATTTCATTTTAAAAATAGCCACCAAGACGCCTTGTCTGTATTATTATTTTTTATATTCACAGGAGTAGCAATTATTATTTATTTAAATATTGCTCCTTTCCAGCCAAGAGAGAGAGATTATGCGTTTGTAGGCTCATTCTATGCTTTTTCAATTTGGATAGGTATTGGTGTGTTGGCAATTTATGAATTTATTAATAAATATATTAATTCTAAAAGTAGCGCGTATATAGCAATCCTAATCGGTCTTTTCATACCAACATTAATGGCTGCTGAAAACTGGGATGATCATGATAGAACTGGCAGATTTACTGCTATTGAAGTGGCAAAAAACTATCTAAATTCATGCGATAAAAACGCCATCATATTTACCAATGGAGATAACGACACTTTTCCTCTATGGTATGCACAAGAGGTAGAAGGTATAAGAACTGATATTAAAGTTGTAAACTTATCATTATTTAATACTGATTGGTATATTGATCAAATGAAAAGGGCCTCTTATGATGCCGCTCCTATACCATCTTCTTTAGAGCATAATGATTATAGAACAGGTACTAGAGACTATACTCCAATACAAGAAAGAATTAAAGAAGCGGTTGATGTCAAAAAGGTAGTTGAGTTCATAAATAGCAACAATCCAAAAGCTAAACTTAATACATCTGCAGGGCTAAGAAATTACTGCCCTACTAAAAATCTAAAACTTAAAGTAAATAAAGAAGCGGCTAAAACTTTTGTTCCAGAAGAATATCATGCACTAATTGTTGATGAAATAAAATTTCAACTCAAAGGATCTGGTATTTTTAAAAATAAACTTCTAGTTCTAGATATTCTAGCAAATTTCAATTGGGAAAGACCAATATATTTTGCAATAACTGTTGGTCGTGATAATTATATGGGGCTTGAACAGTATTTTCAATTAGAAGGACTTGCTTATCGCTTAGTTCCTTACTCTGTCCCTTCTTCAGATGGACAAACAGGCGTTATTCATACAAACAAAATGTACGAAAGACTTATGAATCAATTTAAATGGGGGGGATTAAATAATCCGGACCTGTATTTTGATGAAACAAATACTAGAATGGTAATGAACTTTAGAAATAATTATGCCAGACTAGCAGAGTCTTTGTTTCAAAAACAAGAAAATCAAAAAGCAATATCAGTACTTGACAAATGTGTGGCAGAATTTCCTGATGAAGTTGTGATGTTAAATTATTTCTCTATACCGATTATTGATCTATACTACAAACTCAATGAGATCGAAAAGGGCAATGAGCTTTTGGCAAAAATGGTAAAAAATCATCTAGATAAGATCAAATATCTAAAGGAATTTAAAAGAGGAAGTGGAATAAGGCAAGACATACAAATTACAAGTCAGATATTAGGCAGCTTGACAAGGCTAGTACAGATTTACAAGCTTGAAGATCCAAAATATGAATATTTTGAAAATGAAGGAAAATATTATAAAAACACTGCTGAAGTGGAAGAAAGAATAGAAATTGATTATGCAACATATATAATAAATACCTTTAGAAAAGAATACTCAAGCATTCAATAAATTGTTTGTAAAGCCTCCAAAAATTCTTAGATATTTTTTTCCTTCATTAATTTGGAAAAAAGAAAATTCTACAAACAGCATATGGCTAACATTTGATGATGGGCCAGAGCCTGAAGCTACAAATTATATTTTAAAAATATTAAAAGAAGAAAAAATAAAAGCTACATTCTTCCTAATTGGAAAGCAAATAGAAAAACATCCAAAATTATTTAAGCAAATAGTCTCAGAAGGTCACGTTGTAGGCAACCACTCTTACTCACATAAAGATGGCTGGAAATGCAATGATTCTGTTTATCTTGATGATATCGCAAAATGTCAAAAATTAATACCAAAAAACAAGCTATTCAGGCCTCCATATGGAAGAATACTACCTTGGCATATAAAAGTTATAAGAAAAAAATATGAAATAATTCTATGGGATGTTTTAAGTTGGGATTTCTCTTCAAATATTAATTCTAATAAGGTAAAAAAAAATATTTTAAAAAATACAGTTTCAGGATCAATAGTGGTTTTGCATAACAACAACAAAAGTTTAAACCACTTACAATCAATATTAAAAGAATCTATACAAAACTTAAAAAAACAAGGATTTAAATTCTCTACAGCCTGGTAATATAAAATCTATTATAATTTTAATATAGTTAAATTACAAATTTATCATCCAGCTCTAAAAGTACTGGACAATGATCAGAATGTTTAGCCTCAGACAAAATACTTGCATGCCGCAATGCAGGCAACAAACTTTCTGAAAGCATGTTATAATCAATTCTCCAGCCTAAATTTTTCACCCTTGCATTTGCCCTATAACTCCACCAACTATAATGATTTGGCTGATTATTTATATTTCTAAAAGAATCAATAAATCCATGAGCAATAAATTTACTCATCCAATCTCTTTCTTCTGGCAAAAAACCAGATGTGTTTTTATTTCGTATAGGATTATGGATGTCTATTTCCTTGTGACAAATATTGTAATCTCCTGATATTATCAGATTAGGAATAGCTTCCTTAATATCCAAAATATAATCAAAAAACAAATCTAAAAATTCCATTTTAAAAGATTGCCTTAATGGGTTACTACCAGATGGAAAATAAACACTCATCACAGAATATCTCTCAAAATCAACCCGAAGTATTCTCCCTTCTGCATCAATTCTACCTATGCCACATCCAATTTCAACATGATTTGGTTTTGATTTGGACAAAATAGCTACACCACTATAACCTGGTTTATCTGCTGAATGTATAAAACAATTATATCCTATTTTAGTAAATAATTCTATATCAAACTGTTCTTGATTTGCTTTGATTTCCTGCAAACAAATAACATCAGCTTTAGTTGCATCAAGCCAACTCCCAAAACCTTTCTTAAGTGCCGCCCTAATACCATTAACATTATAAGAAATTACCTTCATACTATTTTAAATAAAATGTATTTTGGCTACAAAGAATACCGTCAACATATATCTCTATCTTGTAATCGCCTTGTGTTAGTTTATCTCTCCTTTGAAAATCAATACTAATAGGTAATAATTTATTATCATATTGAACCTGTTTAAATACGGAGTATTCTTTCTCTACTCCGTCTACAATAAAGGATTGCTCATCACTGTTATTAATTAATACATCTCCTTTGTAGTCTATATAGCGAATATAGATATTTCTAATTCCTTTATCAGCTAATAAATTATGCTGAATTTCAAAATGCGTCCTAATTATTACTGTTTTAGAAGCTTTTTTAGTTTCCACCTCTCTACCGCTATTTCTATATTTTAAAGTTTGAACTATCACGTCTTTTATTTCTAATACAGAGCCTTGATTTACTTTGTTAGTTAACGCAATATTTTCTTTGTTTAGTTTATAATTTTTCCAATTAATATTTCTATTAACTTTAATTACACTATCCTTCTCATTAAGTAAGCTTTTATTTATAACAAGTAAAGAATCGATATTAGATAAATATCGCTTTGAAATAACTTTAAGTAGTGCTATTTTTCTTTTTGCCTCAGACAGATCCTGCTTCGTTCTAATAAGATTTCTTATTTCTGAAATTTGATTTTTAATTATCGAATCCTTATCTCGTAACTGATTATTTAAATTACCATATTCAAGAAGCAAATCGTCATGTTCATCTATCAAGTCATCTAAATCATCACGTAATGCATTTTTTTCTTCAATATACTGCATTCTAATAATTGTATCTTGTTTTTTTTGTTGTATTGGTTTATAAATCACAAAATATATAAGAAAAACACTAAAAACAAATAATGATATAGCTAGAGGCCATTTCTTTTTATTTTTACTTGGTATTGAATTATTGCTCTCCATGAGATATTTCTCTAATCTTGTTAGTATACATTACTGAAATTTCGTCATCATCAGCTCATCTAAATACCCTTTGCAAAATTTCTGAAACTCGGGCCTCAGGATTATTTCTGATATTATTTTCTTCTTGCTTAATTAAAATAAATAATCCATCTATTGCTTTATTAACGACATAATCTTCCAAATCTGAATTGATGTCTTTTGTTAAGGGAAGAGAATTATATCTGGCAGCTAGAATAGCCCAATGTTTTGCAAGATCTACTTTCTTTATTGAACGCTCAACAATAGGCTTAAACTTAATATAAAGACTATGTGTAGTTTTACTTCTCAAATAAATAGTGGCAGAGCCATTTCCACTTTTTAAAATAGACATAGCATCATTAATAGTCATCTCTTTTACAGCATTAACAAAAATATCTTTTGCAAAATTCGAAGCATCCTCAGCTGCTTCATTCAATACATACTCAAATCTATCTATTTGGGATTTCATACCCACCTTTATCAAAGTATTTTTCATTTTTTGGGCATCTTCTGGAAATGGAATTTTGATTACTAAATTATTATTAAAACCTCCTTCTTTAGATGCCTTCCTCAAGGAATTTGTAACGCCAATAATTAAGGCTTCTTTTAACCCCTTTTTAACTTCATGTTCAGAAAGTTCAGAATGATTTATTACTGCTTGTGCCTTATTTGCTGCATTCTTTAATTTGTCTAAACCAATCTGAGCAAACATGTTTTCTATGCAAAAAAAACACGCGATTAAAAATAGAAATCTCATAAAATATTTTTTTGCTAAAATAAGAATTATATATAAAATTATAACTTATTTATATTGAGTTAATGTATGAGAAAATAAAAAACCCCACCATTAATAGGTGAGGCTTAGTGGGCCCAGTTGGGCTTGAACCAACGACCCCTTGATTATGAGTCAAGTGCTCTAACCAGCTGAGCTATGGGCCCTCCTAAAAAGGATATGCAAAGCTATTAAAATTGTTGTACAATGCGCAATTTTAAAATATTAAAATAATCTTGATAAATTAAACTGAAAATATGATAAATAATGAAAGAAAAAACCATTACTATTAAAAAACACACGTAATAATACATACATTATAAATAATTGATAATAAATTACTATTTTATTTCCTGACATAACTCTATAAGAACACCATTAGTGTCCTTAGGATGCAAGAAACAAATTAACTTATTATCAGCTCCATATTTTGGGGTCTCGTTCAGTAGTCTGATCCCTTCTTTTTTTAATCTTCGCATCTCTATTTCAATATCCTCTACAAAAAAAGCAATATGGTGTATTCCTTCTTTATTTTGATTCAAATATTTCGAAATAGGACTATCTTCATTAATAGAAGAAACAAGCTCTATTTTGTTATCTCCTAATTGAAAAAAAGATGTTACAACCCCTTCAGAATCAACCACCTCTGTTTTATAAGGTTCTTTTCCAAAAATTTTAGAAAATATAATATTTGACACCTTAATATCTTTGACAGCAATACCTATATGTTCTATATTTTTCATAATCAATACCTCAAGACACTCATATCCCTATTTACGCTTTGTCTATTAATAATAAAAGAAATGGATAGCTCATGACTACCGTTATTATATTGCATTATTTCTCCTGCAAGTGTGTAATCATATGAATATGCAATATGTATATCATTTACTCCAAAACCCATACTGAAAATAGCCGTCCCATTTGTTCTATAAGTTATGCCTCCCCAGCTATTTTCTAAATATAACATTCTAGTTGTAAAGTCTATGATATTCCTTTGAAATTGAATTTTTCTTATTAGAAATGAAGGTTCAAATTTCCAATTATTATCTATAATAAACTTGTATGCTGCTGCGCCATAATAATTCCTAAAGCCTAGATTATCATAAGCAGATCCTGCAATCGGTGTAATAAATGATGTCTGAAAAAGATTTGATGCCGAAAAACCTAAATAAAAATTTCTAGAATACAAATATACGCCTGAAGATGCGTCTACTAGTACTTTATCATATGAATTAGTAGAAAATGCTGGATCTGGACCTGGAGGCAAATCTTCTCTATTAAAATCCAAATTATAATACATTCCTTTTGCTCCTAAACCAAATGACAAATTAACTTGATCATAATCTAATGGGATATGATAAGCGTAATTCAAATGGATAGTCGCCTGCATATTTGGATATGCCTTGTCAAACATTACATAACCGCCCATAGCAGATCTGTTGTTAAAATGCCCATGATAACTTAAATTAGAAATTAAAGGAGCTCCTTCAAAGCCAAGCCATTGTTTTCGGGTTTGAAAAATTAAATGACTATTTGCTTTACTTCCAGATACAGCTGGATTAATAAGCATGTCATTTACATAATATTGAGAAAATAATGGTTGCTGCTGAGCAAAAATATTTATTGATAAAAAACAACCTGCTATGAAAAAAATCGCCTTCATTACCTGACTATTGTTAAAGTGCCTTTGAAAACGTCATCACCATTTTCTAAATTAATAACATAATAATAAGTGCCTGATGGCAAAGGTTGATTATCTGTATCCTTACCACCAAAAGCAATATTTTCTGAATTAATATAATTTCTTCTTCTAAAAACTTGCATTCCATTTCTATCATAAACTGAAACTACTGCTTGTGGATATAGATGAATATTTTCAATTTCCCAAAATTCGTGAATATCATCATCATTTGGAGAGAATGCATTATAAGCTTTTACACAAATATTAGGGTTCGATTTGACCTCAACGCTATCCTCAATGGCACACCCCATATCATCTAGAATTTTTACAGAATAAATACCTGGAAGTAATCCTGAAATCACAGAATTACTTTGTGATTCAAAGCTTTCATTCTGATTATCCCAATTAAATATAAAAGGTGGTGTTCCTCCTTGTACTAATACTCTAGCTTCCCCACTATTATCATCCTTGCATATTACACCTACTGATGACATAAAAGAATTCATTGCATTAAGATTTGGAAGCAATAAATTAATATTAGATGTACAGAAATTAATATCTGTAATTGTTAAAACATGCGGAACTGAATTAGTTGGCGGCAAGTTAAGTACATTAGGACCAACATCTCCATTACTCCAAATACTAGTATATGGAGGAGTACCCCCCCACAATGTAGTTATAACATCTACAGAGTCTTGATTGTTACATCTACCCGTTAGTTCAAAATCTGCAGAAATTTTATTGCTTTCTTGAATATAAATAGAGTCCTTCAGTGTACATAGTTGAACACTATTTGTAACAGTTAAGAGATAAGCTCCAGCATAAAGATTACTCAAAGATGTAGAATTTGATATAAAACCGTTTGGGCCCGTCCAATCCACCAAAGAATTAGGGTCGGTTAATGTAATGTTAATTGATCCCATATTATCTCCATAACAATTATTATGAGTATAAGCATTCAGTATATATTCACACTGACTAAATACCAAAATAGTATTAAAAATACAAAAAGAAAAAAGAAAAAATTTTCTACTATTCATAATCTTATTTAATGTAATACAAAGATATAGAAAAAAAGCTTGTTATATCAAACAAGCTTTTCATCGAGGTATCGAGCGGATTCGAACCGCTGTAGATGGTGTTGCAGACCACTGCCTAGCCACTCGGCCACGATACCTTTAATGTTGTGCAAATTTAATCTATTTTAGATATAACTACGATATATGTTAATTTATTTTCCGTTAAAATCTGACATAGTACGATCAATTCCTTGTGTAGTAAAGGACTGAATCATATCAGTTGATATTTCTATTTTTTCATCTAGCAAATCTTGTTCTTGATCTGTAAATTTGCTTAAAACATAATCCGCTTGATTGCCTATTGCGAAATTGTCCCCAACTCCAAAGCGCAATCTAGCATATGTATTATGGCCCAATTCGAGTTGAATATTATTGAGCCCATTATGCCCTCCAGACGAACCTTTCTTACGCATACGCATAATACCAAAAGGAAGAGAAATATCATCGGTGACAACTAATAAGTTGTCCTGATTAACTTTTTTCTTTTGCATCCAATAAGCAACGGATTTACCACTCAAATTCATAAAAGTATTTGGTTTAACTAAAATAAGCCTGCGGCCTCTAAGCATAATTTCACAAACCTCGCCATATCTAGCAGAACCAAATGTATGATTAGATAAAATAGCTAGCCTATCTAACACTTTAAATCCTATATTATGCCTTGTATTTTCATACTGAAATCCAGGGTTACCTAAACCTACAATTAAGAACTTCATGGTTTACTCAGATGGAGCATCTGATGAAGGAGCATCACCTTTTTCTTCACCTTTTTCTTCACCTTTTTCTTCAGCATTTTCTTCCCCATCTTCATCTGTTTCCTCTTCAAGGGCTGCTCTAGCTGTTTTAACACCAACTACAACAGAATTTGGAGGAGCCAAAAACTCAACCCCATCTACTTCAACATCTTTAATGTAAACAAACATCCCTATCTTTAAATGTTCAATATTAATAGTTATAGCATCTGGCAAGTTAGCTAAAATACCTTTAACAATAATCTTTGGTCTTCTAAACAATAAATTACCTCCATTTTTAACTCCAATTGAAACTCCTTCTAATATAACAGGAAGTGATATTGTAACTGGTTTATCCTCAAAAACTTCTAAGAAATCAATATGTAATATCTTATCAGTCAATGGATGAAATTGGATATCTTGCATAACAGCTTTTACTTTAACGCCACTAATATCTAATTCAACTAAAAAGGTATCTGAAGTATACACGAGTTTTCTAAAATCATTCTCATGAGCATAGAAAGTCACTTGCTTTTCTCCCCCGTAAAGTACACACGGTACATTACCCTGATTTCTTAACGCACGAGTATTAGTTTTCCCAACCTTATTTCTTTCCTGCACGCTAATTGCTAGTGTTTTCATTATTTTATAAATTTAATTAGTAATATTCTTTTATTTATTGTTGCTTTTCCAAGTTGAACTAATTGACTTATTTGCAACAACAGCTTTAATTGTATTGGCAAGAAAAGATGCTGTTGAAATCTCCCTTACCTTTATACTTTTATGTGTTCGAGGAATTGTATCTGTAATTACCAATTCCATTAACTTTGATTTATCAATTCTTGAATAAGCTTTTCCAGATAAAATACCGTGAGTACAATATGCTCGTACGCTATTAGCTCCATTATTAATCATTAAATCTGCAGCTTTTGTAAGTGTTCCTGCAGTATCTACCATGTCATCAATAATTACCACATCTTTATTACGCACATCTCCTAATATTTTCATATCTCCAACTTCATTAGCCTTTGCTCTTTCTTTATAACATATTACTACTCCTGTGTTTAATAATTTGGCATAAGCATTTGCTCGCTTACTCCCTCCCATATCTGGAGAAGCGATTATTAAATTTTCCATTTTTAACTTCTCAATATCTTCTATAAAAAGTTCAGAGGCATATAAATGATCAACAGGAACTTCAAAAAACCCTTGAATTTGATCAGCATGTAAATCAATTGTCATGATACGATTAACACCAGCCGCAGAAAGTAAATTAGCAGCCAATTTCGCTCCTATCGGTACTCTAGGCTTACCTTTTTTATCTTGTCTAGCATATCCAAAATATGGAATTACTGCAATAATATTAGCTGCAGAAGCTCTCTTTGCAGCATCAACCATAAGTAGCAATTCCATTAAATTTTCAGAAGGAGGTATGGTTGACTGAACTAAAAATACATCAGCACCCCTCACTGTTTCATCAAATGAAGGTTCAAATTCACCATCAGAAAATTCTATAATTGAAGAACTACTTAACGTCGCGCCAAAAGCTTGAGCAATTCGAGATGCTAATTTTTTAGTACTCCTACCTGCAAAAAATTTAACCAGCCTGTCCATATTCAATAAATCTTAATAAAAAAGGGATGCAAATATACACTTTACCAGATAAAAAAAGCAAGTAATTTATTTTTTAATTAAAATAAGGGAAAAATGAGAGAAAGCTATATTTTTGCATTCCACTTGCCCAGGTGGCGGAATTGGTAGACGCGTTGGTCTCAAACACCAATGGTGCAAACCGTGCCGGTTCGATCCCGGCCCTGGGCACAAAAAACCTATATTCTAAAATATTGAAATGACAGCGAACAAACAAGATAGATATGACAAAGCATATCTTAAGATGGCGCTAGAATGGGCAGAATTATCGCACTGTAAACGCAAAAAAGTCGGGGCATTGATAGTGAAAAATCAAATGATTATATCAGACGGATATAATGGCACCCCATCAGGCTTCGAAAACAGTTGTGAGGATGAAAATGGAAAAACAAAATGGTATGTGTTACATGCCGAAGCAAATGCCATATTAAAAACAGCCAGCTCAACACATAACTGCAGTGGCGGAACATTGTATATCACGCTTTCACCTTGTAAAGATTGTAGTAAATTAATTCATCAAGCAAAAATTAAAAGAGTTGTGTATATCAACGAATATTCTGACAGATCTGGAGTAAAATTTTTGAAAGAAGCTGGAGTAGAAGTAGTTGAATTTCCAAAAGAGAAGCTTTAATATGAAACAAACACAACCTTTGATCTATGCTATACTAATAATTATAGGCATATATATTGGGAGTACAAGCCCTAACAATTATCAATATGTAGTTAACCCTAAATTAAACAATATTATTCAGATAATTAACCATAATTACGTAGATAGTATAGACAAGAAAGTATTCGAAAACAATACAATTAATTCAATATTAAAAGCTCTTGATCCACACTCAGCATATATACCACTAAAAGATTTTAAAAGTGTGTCAGAAGATATGCAAGGCAGTTTTAGTGGTATAGGAGTAGAATTCAATATTATTAAAGATAGCATAGTAGTAATAGCTCCTATTTCAGGTGGGCCATCGGAGAAACTTGGAATTCGCTCAGGTGATAGAATAATCTCTGTAGAAGGAAAAGATGTAGCTAGTGTAGGAATTAAAAATGAAAGAGTAATAACTCTTTTACGAGGAAAGAAAGGAAGTGTAGTAAATATAAAAATAAAAAGAAGGGGGCAGGTTAAACCAATCCCATTTGCAATTGTAAGAGATGACATCCCTTTATATAGCATAGATGCTGGAATTATGTTAACAGATGATATTGCCTATATAAAAATAAATAGATTTTCTGCAACAACCTATGAAGAGATGCTGAAAAAAACAAACGCTTTAACAAAAAGAGGAATGCAAAAACTTATTCTGGATTTTAGAAGTAATCCCGGAGGATATCTACATATTGCAAATCAAATATGCGATGAGTTTTTAAAAGCGGGAGAATTAATTGTCTTTACTAAAGGAAAAAATAGAGTTAAACAAGAAGTGTTTGCAACTAATAAAGGGTCGTTAGAAAATATTAGTGTAGTTGTATTAATCAACGAGGGCTCTGCATCAGCATCAGAAGTTGTATCTGGAGCTTTACAAGATAATGATCGAGGGATCGTAATAGGAAGGCGCTCGTTTGGTAAAGGGTTAGTACAAGAACAAATTAGCTTAAATGATGGATCAGTCATAAGACTATCAACACAAAGGTATTATACTCCAAGTGGGAGGTGCATCCAGAAAAGTTATGGGGAAAACAACAAGAATTATTATCTAGAACAATATACTAGAGAAGATGGGGAGAAAAGTTCTCCAGATAGCATGATTTATACTACTAAACAAGGTAGGATTGTATATGGTGGCGGTGGAATCACGCCAGATATTATTATTAAAATAGACACTAATGTCAACTACTGGCAAATAAACGATATGTTAAGTAAAGGATGGATAAACAACTTTTGTTTTGAAACAAGTGAATATCTAAGAACACAAAATATCAAAGACTATAATCATATCAATATAGATAATATTTATACAGATTTTTTAACATACATAAAACAAACAGATAATGCGTTTAAATTATCCTTAGGAAAGAAAGAATTAAAATATTTAAAAAATTTATTACTGGCAAATATTTCAAGAAACTTGTGGGATAATGATATTTACTACAAAGTACTAAGCTTAGAAGATGAGTATATAAAAATGGCGCTAAAAGAAATTAACCACTCTAAAGAATATTTATTTAAATACTAAATTGGTAAGTTTGTAGTATGTTAGAAATTCTATTTGGTATAACATTTTCGATATTTGGAGAAAATATTATTGATACAAAACTTAAACATCACAAATATGAAAAAGAAGACTATAAAAATATTTTTTATTTAAAAGATAACGAGTCTGTTAACGCATATTGTATTAAACATTGTAGAATAGAAAATATTCAGAAAAAGAAACATCATAGTCATAATGGGTTAGAAGAAACCAAATATAAAGTTACAGTGAACTGTACAAAAGAAAATTATATGTCAAAAAACAATATCCATCCGGAAAATTATCATGAAAATCGTAGAGAATTAAAAACCACATTATCAAAATCAGATTTTGAGTTTTCTTATGATAAATTTGGAATAAGTTGTTCAAAACTATTGAGTGAACACTTATATTGTAATATATGTTTTAATTCAGATGAAAACAGTTTAACCTCATATGATGGGAGAAAATTTAAATTTAAAACAAATATCTCTTCTATTGAAATCACAAATGAATGTCTTAGTTTGATTTCAAGTATGACAATGGGTGCTAATGAATACTCAGAATTTTTAAAAACTCAAAAATAAATTCTAATTTAATCGTAATTCTTAGTTGTAATTATTTCTGTAAATTCAAATTCAAGAGATAATTTACACCTAAATATATATACCAAAATGACGGTTGTGGTATAAACTAATAAGAATATTATATCTTTGATATTATAAAACTTAAAAAAATAATGATGTTTATTACAAATCAAAACAAAACC
>MDTB01218958.1_pt1 | contig 16751 bp, 26 predicted proteins | sample 811161 | NCBI WGS metagenome assembly MDTB01 (sample SAMN05326650, study PRJNA326480) | marine metagenome | isolation source: seawater | place: Mediterranean Sea | collected 2009
AAAACAAATTCGTCTTTCCAGCTGCCTTTCATTTGATCGACCGCACTGGCCTCCCACGAAATTTTGCCCGCGATCTGCTGTTCTTTTAAACTTTTCTGTGCTTTGATTTCCGTTAGCTTGAGGTCTGCCTTTGCTTTCTTCGTCTCTACGAAGCCTTTGATTGCGTCACCGACCATACTGCCTATTGGACCGACTAAAAAGTTAAGCATATTTTCCTACGATTACTAACACGACAACGAATGCAACAACGACAATTAGTTTGCCTTTTTTGTTTAGTCTGCCCCACCAATCGTTTAGTTGGTTCCATTTTGTTTTTATTTTATCCATCAGAATACTCCTTTGAATTTTGTACCACGAATTGCAGCACCTGTGCCTCTCATACCTTGAGAGTTAGGTCCCTTTTTAGGGGGAACTGTTCGTGTGAGTCTTTTACCATTTACTGCCCCACCGTTTTTCATTTTTTTAACCATTCCGCCAGATGCACCTTTAGCAGGTGTTTCACCTTTTCTATCTTGCTCTGCCATCTGGTTTAAAATTTTTTTAAATTTATCAAATTGTGATTGAGTTTTTATATCTTTGTAAGAGTCCCCTCCTACGGCCTCTTCAGCTTCATCAATAATTTTTTGTGATATTGATAGTCCTCCACCGAAAGTTAATTTTTTGTCAATGAAAAGACCAATCTTTTCTTTCAAGCCAGTTTTTTCTTCAGCCACTAGAATACTCCTTTGAATCCTTTTCCTGTAATAGCTGCACCTGCTCCGCGAACCATACCACCATTTGCTTTTTTCATTGGCTTCTTCATAGCCTTTGCCATCTTATTTTCTTTTTCTGTAGCCGGGCGTATTCCTATCTCTAAAACCATACCACCATTTTTTTTCTTAATGACACCTCTGCCCATTAAAATATCTTTTTGTGTGACTTTACCATCACCACTTAGATCTGGAAATTTTTTTGGTGCTCCTCCGTCTTTTAGACCTTGAGCTTTTAGTTTGGCAGTTGCTTCAGCTAAACCACCTTTTTTCATAAAACCCATTTTATTTCTAACTCCTTTTGGAAGCTTTGCTAATCCTGGGTTTTTCTTTTTATCAACTGGTTTTAACATTAGTGTATCGTCCTATTTTTTTGAGGGATCTCCTCGTATTTATAATTTCCCAACAACTGTAGCAGATCTTGAGTTTCTTTCAATCCTAATTCTTTATACATGGCCCACTGCCCTGCAGCTAATAATGCACTAGCTATGGCTAGAGGATCAACATCTTGTGATTTGTAAATAGTGTGAATGGCTTTGAATTCGTTAGTTAAAGCAGTAACAACTTCTCTATCAATATTTTCCCAAGGATTTTTATCTGCCTTTTTTTGTTTTTGTTTTTTTGCCATTTTTTTGTTTGCCTGCATTTTGTAGTGCAATCGCTATTGCTTGCTTTTGAGGTTTACCCTCTTTTCTTAGTTTAGATATATTAGCACTTATTGTGCGATTACTACTACCTTTTTTTAGAGGCATTTATTCTTTCCATTTGAACGGCAGTTCTTTGGTTTTGTATTCTTTGTTGTTGTGCGAGTTTAGCAGAGTCAATATTCTTTTTATAACTTAGTTTATCCTCTTCTAGTGTTCTTCTGGATAAATCGTCAGCGGCGTCTAAATTAATTTTTTGTTGCTCTTGATCTAGTTCTTGTTGTTTGATTGCAACTAAAGGATCTTGAGTTTGACCAAAAGGTATTGCTTCTTGTTCTTCTGCAACCATCTCGTTCATCATAGCTGCAACTTTAATTGCAACTTGTTTTTCGATCTGTGCTTGGAACTGAGCTTGTAGTTCTGGTGGAACTTGTCCTCCAAACTTAGCAGCTTGTTCGTTCAATGCAGGGCCACTTTCCATCATGACTTCGTTTCTTGCCATCGCTGAAGTGTGTTCAACAACGTGTGCTTGAAGTATAGTTGCGACCTGAGGATTATTTCTAACAAGATAAGAACTCATAAAAGATCTATGTGCTTCTATGTGAGCGATATGATCTTGATCTGGGAATACTGTGAGTTGTCCCATCATTAAGGATTGTGAGTTCTCAACACCGGGATCCATAGGCATAGGACCTGAGGGCGGAGGTAATAAAGTTTCAATGTCTTGAACACCGAGTGCCATATACATTCTTCTGTATGCTTCGTAAAGATTGTGAACATCAGGTGCGGCTTGTGCTAATTGTAATTGTGTTTGTGCCAACATAATTCGTTGACTCATAGAAAATATATTTGGATCGGAGACAGGTAAGACATCAACTCTATCGTCGAAGTCTTGTTGCTTGATCATTCTGTTGCCACCTGAAACGTCGTATGGATATTCTGGCGGTAGTGTCGTTGCGAATAATTTAGCTAGTAATTGAAATTCTTCTTTTTGTGCGTAGTGACATCTTTTGTGAATTGCTGACATTACCTTGGAGCCCTGCTCGAGTAATGCCATAGTAGTGCCGACAGGATTTGCTTGGGACCCATCGCCCACTTTCATATCTGCAATAGCAGCAAACCTTCGACCAGCGTCCACGACAAAACCTAAAAGTTGAAATAAAGTTCCGTCTGGTCCTTTGTATGGCAGGGGCATTAAAGCATTTCTTAGATCTCCCCCCGGTGCATCAACGTCTCTAAACTCTCCCGGCATTAAAGGTTCTTCATCGTCTCTGACTCTGAGTCCTCTTGATTTGAAACCAGCAGGTAAGTTGGATAATGTACCTGCATCTAACAATGCTCGCAGTGCAGCTGTTGCGGTTCTTGTCAAACCACCGAGCATGTGTACTAAACCAAAACCATAAAATCCGAGACCAGGTAAAAACTTGTAATGAACAAAATATTTTTGTCTCATAAACATTGGATCGTTCTCTAAGTAGTTTCGATAGATTGATAAAACTTTTCCTGTGCCCTGTTCCAGTGTTACCACATAAGGTAATTTTAGCCCTGTGGGCTCTCCGTCTTGTCCAATATTTTCATAGCCTTCTAAATCTAAATCAACGTGCATTTCTAATAATTCATATTGACCAGAATACTCTGACTTGTTTACGCCTTCTAACTCATCATACTTTTCTTGGATATCAGAATAAGAGGAATATAATTCGTCGTCCACATCAATATCTATGTCTCTGTAAAAACCAGATAGCATTTGTCTTTTCAAATCGTTAGGAGAAGTTTTTATAACGTGAGTAATTCTTTCTGCATCTTCTAATTCTGATGCACCATAGTTTACAACTAAGTCTTCACTCGGAATAAATTTTGCACAAGGTCTTGCCATGTTGCCATCGTAATAAACTTTTTTAAATGCACTTCCTGCTAAAGGTAAGTGAAATAATAATTGGTCCATCTCAGGATCGTACTCTTTCATTTTATACATCAACTCATAGTTCATGTATTCTTTTACTCGCTCTGCTTGTTCTTCTACCTCAGGAGTTGCTTTGCCCATGATAGAAGTCTTGACGGGACCGCCCGCAGGCAAAAGCTCTTTGTAAGCTCCTGCTTGAAACTGCGTGACTGCCTCTGCGAGTAGTGGATGAGAAACTGATGCCGCGCCTCTGAAAGGGTTGGAGACGGGTGTGTATTTGAAACCTAATAAATCTAATCCTTTGATGTAACTTTGTTCCCAATCTTTTCTTGATGTGTGATCAACAGAAAATTGTGATCGGAGTTCGTTTGATAATTTTGCTAATGATTCTTCTTCTATGACTTCTGCTAAGTTACTAGCGAATCCTGCTCCAGTGTCCGTGGGCGTTGGACCAATGCTGACGGTTTCTTCCCCTTCGACCTCCACTTCCATGGGAGTATCTTCGGTTACTGCCTCTTCTACAATTTCTTCTTCGACACCTGTTGGTGCTTCGTTCAAAGTTTTATCGATTTCTGCCATTTAATGTTTATACCTTATGATCCGTAAAAAGCAATCTTACGCTTCGGCATCCAGTCCTCTACAGGTTCATCATCTTCGTGTTGTAATGCACCGAACTGTCGATAACGCATCAATGCTTGTGTCATACTATCAACATAGTCGTCGTTTCTACCATAAGGGAAAGCTGCGCATTCTTCAATCAATTCTTCTGCCCACTTATACGGAGGATACCAAATCATTCCACTTTCAAAAAGGGGAGAGACAGAGTTGACTCTTACCATTTTGTCATTTCCTCTACTTGGTGTGAAGTTAATCACTGGGATTCCCATAGCTTGAAGCTCGTGAGTAAGGGGGAGACCTGACGCTTTCGCCTCAACGATGATTTGTTCTGGCTTCCAGTAGTCGTTTTTCTCTAAAGCAATCCTTTTTAGCTCGGGAAAGTCCCATCTTCCTCGATCTGCCTCCATTAAGAGAATATTTTGCTTACCTGTCACCTCATTATAGAAAATTCCCCACGTTGTGATCGCTGAATAGTCCGATGTGGTCTTCGATGAGAACGCTGTATCGTAACTTTGAATGATATATTGCAGGGGAGGCTGTTCTCTCTTCCATTCTTGCCACCATTCTCGCTTAATTATCGAAGTTTCTTCGGAAGTTGGCTGTTGTTGCCACTGTGCGTTCCATTTTCCCATGGGTAAAGACGCTTTGACGGCCTCGAGTTGGTCTTTTTTCCAATATTCTGGCCATTGTGGTTGTCCGTCGTCCATGATCGCTGGAAAATCTACTATTTCCCACTTGTCTGCCATGGGATCTTTCATCTGAGCCTCCATTAATCTCTCTGTTAGGTCATCTTCTGACCATCTGGTCATGACTACAACGATACTTCCGCCTGGTTGTAGACGTTGTCGAGGTCCTGAGGTGTACCATTCCCATGCGTTCTCCATAGAAGTTTTCGATAAAGCGTCTTGTTCGGAGTGGGGGTCGTCGATAATGAGTAAATCTGCACCACGCCCGGTTATCGAACCACCGACACCTGCCGCAAAGTATTCGCCACCGTGATTTGTCTCCCATCTTCCTGCCGCTTGAGAGTCGGCTCGTAGTTCTGTGTCAGGGAACACGGACTTGTAATCTTGTTCGTTCATCAAGTTTCTGACTTTTCTACCAAAACGATATGCTAGCTCTGCCGTATGGGTGGTTTGGATAATTTTCAATTTAGGGTTATGCCCCATCATCCAAGCCGGGAACAGATAACTAGCAAATTCTGACTTAGTGTGTCTTGGTGGCATGTTCACGATCAATCTAGAAATTTTTTTATTCTTGATGGCTTCTAATTTTTTAGAAATGATTTTATGGTGCCTACCCTCTATGAAGTCGGGCCATATACTTTTTACAAAATTCGTAAAGGAGTCCCTAGAACTTCTAGCTGCCTCAAGTTGCACTTTCTTAAGCTCTAACTTTTTCAAGAATAGCAAACGCTCCTCTTGAGACATCTGGCTCAAATCTGAATGAAAATCGTTCATCTTTTGTATGTATATTTATATACTAGCATACGTACTATGTACTACTGAATTTAGGGTGTACCCCCTACATTGTCAATTAGATAGTATTACTTCGTAATTCCTTAGTATCTCTTTAACCAAAAATATTCATTCTTCATATTTTTGGTTAGGCGATTTTGAAAAAATTCTCAAGCACAAGCGATTTTTTGGGGAGTGGTGTTCCTGCCCCAAATGAGCAGGAACAGGAACGCAGGATTAACTAAGCGATATATTTTTTATAATCATTAATGATTTCTATTAATGGATAGTAATCACCATTTGAAGCGCAACACTCAATGAAATCAAAGATGTCGCTTTCATTCCATTTTAATAACTCTTCATTCGTAGGGACAAAATCATAATAACTTTCATTATCATAATTATAATTCTGATCTAATGCATTATAAAAGTTATCATTATAATTTTTGTATGAAAGTTTTGGTGTATCAAATGAAAGTTTTTTAATATTCCAATAATCATTTGAGAACCAATTCGCCCCTTTGTAGTTTCCTAACTTCTCATTAATAATAATAAATTTTCTTGTCATACTATCTAACAATAAAAATTTATCTGATTGAATATGATCCTGCAGTTCATTTTGAAAATCTTTTTTCAAAATTAAATTAGGATTATGCTTCAACAATGGTTTTAAATAATGTTCGTTGTAATGCCAAGTATCAGAACAATTTTTATGAATTAATGGTATTGGTAATCGTGCACCATTATGCATTAATCCAATTGTTCTTTTCTCATCTTGATAACTAATGAAGGGATGACAATTTTTAAAATTAGTTTTGCCTTCAGTCGTAAATCTAAAATGAATTGCCATTTGATTATTAGCCTTTGCTCTATGTAAATTAAAAAAGTTTTTTAACTCAGTAAAATTTTTAGGTACAAATTTATCTGAAATAAAATTTTCTTTTCTATCTAAATACATAACGCCAAAACCATTTTGGTTTCTATCGTATGCAGTTTCTAAATCTTTATAATCTAAAGATTTAAGATCATTTGCTAATATAATTAAACACATTCTATTCACCTTCACTTTCTATTAGTTCTTGATTAGCATTTACAAAATCAGTTATTACTGTTTTGTAATTAGTATAAACATCTTGCCATTCGTCCAAAGTTTCTAAATGATCAAAATGATTTCTTTTAGATAGAAAAAATAAAAGATTAGAAAAATCTTTTGATAAGTTTTTTAATAACCAATCAAAATATTCTACCCAAGTTATTCTATCGTATTCTACAGGATCAGTTTCCTTAATCCATTCTTGAACAGTGTAATTAAATTCTAAATATCTAAAAAAAGATATTTGTTTTAAATTCGATCTGAATATTCGAACTTCAACAGTATCTTTATTATTAAAATTAATAACACGATATTTATATTCCCTGCCGTTCTCATCTTGTCCCCTAGTAAAAATAGGATCATCAAATGATACTTCGGGAATAAATCTACAGTAAGAAGTTGCGTCACGTCCTGCAATATCAACAATCAAATTTTTATTTTTTGGATTGTTATAAAAACAGTTTAACGCTCTTAAATTATTTTCTGAAAAATAATTTCTATTTGTATGAATATGAATACCACAATCTGATCCCTCATAAGCCTTACAATATTGAGCAGGTTTTAATTTAAAGAAATCATTCCAAAAATGATTTTTATGATAATTAAAACTGCAATTTGTAGTAGACATCTCAAAGCCTTTTTTTGGATCAAGACTGCCGTCTCTTTTACAAATAACATTGGTCTGATCTTGATTGAAACAATCTCTGAACATTTCAACAACTTCATTTCTTGATTGATGTTGATAAACCTGCATTTCAATTTCAACACCATCAAATTTTGTTGAAGTTTCCTTGCCTAAAAAATGAAGTGGATTTTTTGTATTGTACTCATCAAGATTTGAACTTTCCTCTTCACGATCACAATCACAATTGCGAGTATGATGATAAGTTTGATCACATTCATCACAGTAATATGATACTTCATCAAAACAATGTTCACAGTAAATTCGATCACTATCATCACATTGTCTTGAATATTCACTATGTTCAATCTCTTCGCATCGATCACAAGTAAAATAATCGTTTTGATATGCACTCTGACAAATCATATCACCATTGACTGTTTCAACAGGATTTTCCTCAAGTTCAATTTCATTGTGAAAATCACAATAAAAAATTCTATAGTCACAATGTTGGCTTGAACTAACTAAAAATCTATTAATGATTTTAAATAGATTTTTTTTATAACTAGATGTATTTCTACGCTCTAATCTTTGATTTACATATTCAATTAATTCGTTTGAATGAAGTATACCCTCCCTATGCAAATCAATTTGTATTTGTCTAATATTCATAATTGTTTTTTCCTTTCTGAATATTCTGTCCTTGATTATATATAAAATATCCTATATTTATATAACTAATTTAATTAATTTAGAAAAAAAATTTTATGTATATTAGAAAAAAAATTACTGGTTCCAATCAGCTGAGTAATAAAATATTACTTTTCCAGGTAAAGACACAGCTTTTAAAAGTAATAAATTATTACTGTCTTCCTGACTTTTGCCCCGGTCGCCAGAAAATTTTTTTTTATTTTTTGAACATAATCGCAGGCGCAAGCACAAGCAAAAATTCAGTCGCAAGCACAAGCGAAAGCTCAAGCACAACTGACCACGGGACACAGGCACTTCCCGGGGACAGCTGTCAGGATCTGGGCTAAATAGTAATAATTTATGACGAATCATGGCTCCCTGACCAGCTTACCTGGTAATAATTTATGACCATTTTTTTATTGACTGGGGACAGCTGACATGTTATATAATATCCCATAGAGATGAGTAGGATAACCAAAGGCTAAAGTCTATTTATTAATAGAATACTTAAATTATCGTGAGGTAATTAAGTAGCCCCCGAGTCATCTCTATATAAGAAAGGATAAAAGATGATCACAAAGAAACATCTAAAAGAACTGGCAGACATCGTCTACGATCTTTCCAAAAAAGGAGAGCAAGACGGAGCCAACGCAGTTGAGGGGTTCGCTCGAAGATTTGCCCCCAGGTTCTCGCAGTCTCACTGGGACAGTTACATGCACAAGAAAGATGAGGAGATCTTAAAAAAAGCCGGATGGCTTAAGTAATAATTTATTACAGATCGGGGCCCAGCTGCCCCGGTCTGGGCTTCAAAAAAAATAAAAATAAAAAAAATTAATTAAGGAACATGCACAAGCACACGCCTGATCGCAGGCTCAAGCACATGCGTCCATGGTTGATGGACCACGAACAAGGGTTCAACCTCTTTGTAGTTAGTCACAAGCTCACGCACAAGCGCACCTGGATAAAAGAAAATGGCCCTCTCTTCGATACCCTTGGCCATAATAAAATTGTCTTGGCAAAGAGAATAACGCTTTAAATTCCATGATATTTGAAAGGGTGAAAGATCTAGTTTGTTTCCTTTTGTTAGCTTGAGTTCGCACCAAAAAGATATGTTTCGTTTTAATTTATCATCAACAAAAACTCCAAGCAAATCAGGGATACCGGGTGTTCCAAATGTTTCTATTCTAGTCCAAGATATGTTAGGAGTTATTGATCTAACATTCTTCCAGAAAGTCGATTCCTTTCCTCGCTTTATAGTGGAAACTTTTTTCTTTCCTTTGCCTCTTATTGATTGCTTCTCTTTTCTCAACAATGCGAACTTCGTCTCCTTCGACAACGACAAGTTGGACTCCGATTTCTTTTTGTTTAGGTTTAAGTTTTGCCCCGGTGCCTCCGACTGATTTGCCATTTACTATTGTGCTCGGACCTTTGGAAGTCTTAACATCAAATAAATATACTTTCTTATTTTTGGGATTGAATACAACAATATCAATTGGGCCTTGCTCACAGACATTACTAAATACGTAGTAGCCTTGTTCAAGAAATTTGTTTATCGCTTTGTTTAGGCTTATCGTTGCCTTGTACTGCCTTGGGTTCAACGCTCATATCCTTGTGTTCGATGATAACTTCTTTGCGCATTTGTTTCAACATGTTATCTACCTCCTCCAAGGACAGACTATCAATACCTCTACCAGGCTGTTTCTCTTTTTTCTCATAGTAGCCAGCTGCTTTACCTCTACTAATCTCTGCTGCCAAAGCAGTTTTAAGATCTGGTTTCATTTCAAAATCGGATACATCATTTGTTGTAGGGTTCTCTGCACGAAGTCCTATCTCGTGAAGTCTACGCATATGTGTAGCAGGGGATATCTTGTATTTATTCCAGAGATCTTCTTGCAACGCTCTAATGTAGGCGTGAACTTTTGGAAACTCTTTTGGGCTTTGTAGCTTTGAAGCAGTTATTCTTGCAGAGTTTTCTTTATATCCTGCTAAGATTGCACACTCTGTTGCAGTCTTTCTATTCTCTTGAGCTACTAGGTGTTCTGCAAATGCTATTTGCTTTGGTGTTAATTCATCTCGCATTTCTGCAAGTTCTTTTGTTAAAACCATTGGATCGCCCGGACTTCTAAATTTCATATTAATCCTCTATAAAGAAGAAATTTTATCAAATCAAACAAAAAATATATACAAAATAGATTTGCGAGCCCCCTCAGAAGAGTATGTTATTCTTTCGAAGAGTGACTGAAAGAATGAATAATTTGTCTACTATTGTTGATATACTTTGATAATAGCTTGTTGAAGAATGAAAGAGTGAGATTTGAAATATTTTAAAAAATATTTTTTTATTTTGAAAATATTCTTCTTTAAGGTATCTTGTTCTTTGTCCATGGTCAGTGGTTAATGATTCGTTCTTATTCCTTTCAGCGAATCAGTTCTTTCCTCCTTTCTTCTATATTAACACCCTTGACCTGGGCATTGATTTATATATAATAATACCTATATAACATACAGAAAGAGGTTCATTATGGAAGAACAACACGTAAATAGGTTAGTACAAGCAACTAAAAACTCTCTAGACGAAATGTCAGTAGAGCAACTAAAAGAAATAGAAAAGCATATTATAAAGGAACTACAAAGACGAACAATCAGAGTTCCAGAAAAAGACGATGGACATTACAGTAAAGATAGACCCTCGTAATAAAAAAGGCATGAGCTTTTCAAAAACTTTTATTGGGGATAAAAAAGATATTCTACCTTACATTCAACGATATATCCAAGAGCATAGCCACATGGAAGTAGAAGTTACATCCGAGCAAGAAAACCCTGATGTAACCCATGCAGAGTTATTCTTGGATTTACCAAAGGTCGAGGATCCCGGTCAACCATACAATGACAAATATATTTTACATAAAAAAGATGAGGCAAGTGAAGAAGAAATAGACTTGATTGTAAAATATGAATGAAAAGATAATAGAATTTAAGAAGCCAAGTCAAAAAAGAAAAGTATTAAAAGGCGATTCTTTTGTGGCAAGGCTCCCTTATCCTTTAACCATACATACATTCGTCGATTTAGCAGAGCGAATGGGAGTAGAGTATGAGGGCACGGTATTACCCGCACTTAAATACATAGAAAGAACAGTAGTAAAAAAAGAAAGGGAAGATGAATGATTACGGCAACACTTATATTTCAGCTGTGCTTACCTAGTGATGGGAAAGTAGAGTGTATTTTTAAAAGAGAAGAAATAAAAAGTTACAGTCTATGCGAACAAAGAGCAGAGGAATTACAAGATGAGTTCTTTGATTTATCGCAGATGATTAACATACAATGCAGAGAGGATAGTAATGATGTATAACTTTGAACACATAATAAAGATATTAAAAGAAAGATATAATTGGACAAGGGTACCTTTGATTGAGGTGAGATGGTGGGAGAAAATTCCACACGGCCCGAGTATGGGGGAATAGAATGTATAAATATTTAGATATACCAGGTTGGTTTAATATGCACGACGCATATTCTAACATCATGAAATACACAGATGACGGACAAACTATAGTAGAGATAGGATGTTTTGCAGGCAGGTCCACAAGATATTTAATGGACGGATTAGACTATACAGGTAAACACAACGTCAAAGTTCACGTTATAGATACTTTTGAAGGTTCTGGTATGGAGCATGCGGCAGTGAATTGTGATACCATGTACGACGATTTCATGAGAAATTTAGATGATTATATTCAAGATGAAAGAGTAATTGTCTATCGGTCAAGGTCAGATAACCCTGATTTAATTAAGTCTTTTGAGGATAAATCAGTAGCTGCCGTTATTGTCGATGGCGCTCATACTTTAGAGGCCGTGCAGGGAGACGTTTATAATTGGTGGCCCAAGGTAATGGAAGGTGGCATTATGGTAGGGGATGATGTAAGGTTGGATTCAGTAAAGCAAGGTTGTTTTCGAGCCTTTGAAAAACATGGAATTGATAAAGTTACACAGGTTTATGGAGAAGAGGGATGGTTCGCAAAGATAAAACACCCAGACTCCGACAAACTAGGGAGCCAACTCAAACTCATTCCAGGCGTAAACTCTATGAAGTTAAATGGTTAGACGCCTATGAAAAAGAAAGTGGTTGGCATACGTTAAGTGACGCTCTTAAAATTAGACCACCCGAAGTTCTCTCTGTCGGATATGTTCTGGCAGAGACAGAAGAATATATAATCTTAGCCGCTGATATTGGTTCGGATAAAATGGACAATGACGTTGGTCGGTTGACCGTGATCCCCGGTCAATGGTTGTTGAGCAAAAAGGAAATATTATGAAACCAGATTTAAGAGTTCTTTCACTAGGGGCAGGAGTCCAATCAAGTGCGTTAGCGTTGATGATTGAAAAGGGAGAGATACCCATGGTCGATTGTGCGATATTTGCTGACACAGGAGCAGAGCCAGAGAAAGTTTATGAATGGTTAGAATATATTAAATCGCAAGTGTCTTACCCTGTTCATGTCGTTCAATGGAGAAATCTCAAAGACGATTTGTATGCTGCAGCTAGAGGAGAGTACAAAGGATTCACCGCACCGTTTCACACTCGTAACAGAGAGACAGGTAAAAAAGGAATCTTAATGAGGCAGTGTACCCATGATTATAAAATCATGCCTGTGATTAGAAAAATTAGAGAGCTGCTCGGTCTAAAAAAAGGACAAAAGGTTAAGCCTGGAACTCGTGTTGAACAAATTATGGGTATATCTTGGGATGAGATTCAAAGACAAAAAATAAATAGACTACCTTACATCACTAATATTTATCCTTTAATTGAAACACAAATGAGACGACACAACTGTATTAATTGGATGGAGAATAATGGATATCCAAAGCCTCCTCGGAGCGCTTGTACTTTCTGTCCGTTTAGATCAAACATGGAATGGAAGGCAATAAAAGAGAATCCTAAAGAGTGGAAAGAAGTTTTAGAGATGGATGAAATGATTAGAGATCAAGAAAAATTTAAGAAAAATAAAGACGGGTCTAAAAAATTTAATGATGATTTATTCCTCCATGCTTCAGCCAAACCTCTAAAAGATGTTGATCTTCGCAGTGCAGAAGAGAAGGGGCAATACTCCCTGCTCGACGAATGTGAAGGTATGTGTGGAATTTGAACATAGAAATACAAGAGACTTCGGCAGCCGTCGCTTGTAAATTAAACGAAATCTGGCACTCAAGACTACCTCAACTTCATCCTAGTAATGTATGGAGATCTAAAAAATATATTTGTTTTTTATTTACGATGGATCAAGCAGTTGTTGGTGTTGGCATCTGGTCTTCCCCGGTAGCTCGTATGCTGAGTAATAAAATATTACTAGAACTCAGGAGACTAGCTCTGAGCAAACATTGTCCTAAGAATACAGCAACCTATGTCATGGCTAGAATGACTAAGAAAATCAAAGAAAAGTTCCCTGAGATAGAAAAATTAATATCATACCAAGACACAGAAGTGCATCTGGGAACTATTTATAAGGCAGCTAATTGGACCCCTGCAAACACTAGCGATGGTGGAGAATGGTCAAGAAAGTCAAGAGGCAGAGCCAAAGCACAAACAGCTGTACCAAAAGTACGGTGGGAATATTCTTTAAAAAAAGTCAAGTAATTTATTTTAATTTTTATGTAGATATTGACTTTCAAAGTTTGATATACTAGAAGTTCTCATGAAAAATTACGAAGTAGATAAGAAAAACCTAACAGAATTTGAGCTCAGAAATCTCCTGATAGCTTCATTACAAAATAAGATATCTAAACTAAAGTCTAATCCAACTGTGGTCGAAAAGCCTTCGGCTCAACAATAAAAGCCTTATCTAGCATAGAATCAACTTGGTCTAATAAGTTATCCCAATCCTCTTCCAGATAGCCATTCACTACCCCATCAGAAAAAGTCACCAAGACTTTACCTACTGTATCTTTCAATACCGGGTCGTACACTTGCTGTCTTTGGACAGCTAGTACGATTTTTGTTTTTATATCGTTCAACATAGCGTTGTCCTTGTAAAAGCGGGAGATCGAAACAGGGTAAATACTCCCGCTCTTATGGATATTTATATAGATTTTGTGGATAAAATGATACTAAAAAGTCAAGTAAATTTTTAGTACCCGCCTCGGCTGAAAGGAGGCCAAAATATACAAAAGCCGACCAAGGCGGGTTTTTTATACGTTGCACTCGGTGTTCATCTCCAAGTGTATGGTCAACGTACTAATCGATCGTTCTTGACTTAGGGCTAAAATTGTCAAACGCCCTAACGATCGAAACTTTTTAAACCGAGGGGTAGTTGTTTGTAGGGATATGAGTGATACCCCTCGGTCGTTCATGCGAGAGCAAGATAGATCTCATCCATCTGCTTGGGAGGTAGACTTTTGAGATATTACTGATTCTCGCTATCAGTAATCAAGAGGAGACACCATGATTATGAATAAGAAGGTCTAGGATCTTTGCGGAGATCTAAGATAGGTGCCTCCTCCTCATTACTGAGGAGCAGCTATACTGCTTTCCTGTTTTCTTTCTTCCATTCTTTTTCAACTAACTGTGAAACAATACCAGAAATTTTTTTATCAGTTCCTGCCATTTGTTTTAATTTTGCGTGAGTTTCTACTCTCACAATAATAGATTTGTACCTAGTGGTATCTGTCATCATTTATCTCCTCTGACATAATCATCAACAATACTTAAAAAATCTTCGGCTTCTGTCTTCAACAAATAAAAATCTGTTTCTTTGTGTTCTTTCTTTAATTGGTGAAAGCCCGGCATCTCTGCCGCTGCTTCTATAGCCATAACAGCTTCCTCAATTTTTGCGTAAAGATCTGCAAGTTCAATTTGTTTTTCTAAATAAAATGCTCCTGTTTTACTCATCTTCTACCTTTCTATTTATATATGTAATATTATATAGGAAGTCCTACTGTAATGTCAACCCATTTGGTAAATCTATTTCAGAAACTATTGCGTTTCTTGCGGCTTCCATAAGAGGATCTGTGGGCAAATCACAATCTTTATAGCCCTGCTTGATCGTCTGGAAATATCCTTCTGAAGGAGGGTAAACTCCATACTTATCTACCATGGTGTAAAACATTATCTTTTGAGGTACAAATTTTTCCATGCCGTCATACCACTTGAAGTGATATTTTTTAGTGTAAAGATTTGGATAGCCCTCGTACCTATCTAGTGCTCTTTCACAATCCTCTGTGATTGTAAATAAGGCTCCTTTGACTGAGCCTTCCTTAGAACGTTGCACATCTGCAACACTTCTAAATACCAATTCATATCCAGGTAACTCAAAAGTATCTACATACCTTGCCTTGGGGCACCTCATCTTCATATGCTCGTGATTCATATTGGAACCATAAGCAAAGTAATATTTTATTTTTTCTTCTTTTTGCTTTCTATTAACCATTCTTTTAATGTTTCTCCTAATGATTGTGAGGCTAAGTCAATTTTATTTCGTAGACTAGCTACGATATTATCGTCAACTGTACCTTCACATATTATATCTATGTAGGTCACGTTATTCTTTTGACCTATTCTGTGTGCTCTATCTTCTGATTGTATTCTTTTCTCTAAATCATAATTGTTAGAGTAATATACAACAGTATGAGCAGCTGTTAGTGTTAATCCATAACCACCTGTTTGTTGGTTGGCTACGAAAAAACGAACAGGACTTTGTGGGTCCTGAAAACTTTTTACTATTTCTTGCCTGTCTTGATCTTTGGTATCGCCAAAGTAAGTGGCAACACTATCTTCACCAAACTTCTTTTTTAAATTCTTTTCAATCTCAAAAATAGAATAACGATAGTTTGCCCAGATAATTACTTTGCCCTCTGTCTCATCTAATACATTCAACAACTCATCCATTCTATTGTTCTTCAATGGTACCGGGGGTTGTCCGTTGTCCGTGGGCAGGTAGCCACAAGTAATCTGATGAAGTCGAAGAAGCATTGTCATTGTATTTGTAACTGACAAAGTATTATTGTTCAGTTGTGTAATGGCAAAAGTTTCTAAGTCATTGTAGGCTTTTTCCTGTTCTTTCGTCAATTCTACATGTCGGGGACTATAAACCTTCGACGGCAAATCTAAGCAATCTTCTTTCAAAACTCTAAAAGAAAAGAATGCGAGCTTACGAGACAACTCATCTAAGTTTCTAAAACCAACGACGTGATTAAAAGAATGAGTAGAAGAGTGACGCTTTACTTCGATTGCATATCTAGATTTGTACGCCCAATAAGAACTGAAACCTAGTAGATCCTCATCAAGAAAAGCACACTGAGAATATAAATCCATAGGATTTTTAGTGACAGGAGACCCGGTCAATATTCTTCTATACTTCGCTAGCTTTGCAACTCTTACAATATTTTTTGTGCGTCCTGCACTTTGTGTTTTAATCGTGGTGCTTTCATCCACGGCAACTAAACTACTTGTCGATAATAAATATCTTTCTAAAAATTGTGCAGCAGGCTTACTAGATAGAGCCTCAACATTCATCAAGAAAATATCTAAGCCATCAAAAGTTTCAGATAACTTATCAATATTTTTTTTATCTTCTTTGTTACGAGAACTCGGTGCAACCCAGGTTGTCACTCTAGTTTTGATATGCTCTGGTAAGTGTGCAGGTATTTCTAATCTTTCCCAGTTGCGATACACACCTTTGGGTGCGATGATCACCGCTGCATTAATCTTTCCTGCGTCATACAACATGGCAATATTATCTATCAATACTTTTGATTTGCCTGTCCCCATTTCCATGAAGTAGGCAAAATTTGTTTTGTCCCAACTACAACCTAATGCTTGTAATTGATGGACAAATGGCTTTGTCTTAAAATTCGGATACATATTTTTAAACTTTCTAAGTTCTTTATATGGGATAAACTATATTGTTGTCAAGTCTTTTTTACTACAAAATGTAGTTAAGTACAATCTATCTGCTTTCATTATCTCGTAGGTTTGCCCAGCA
>MDTB01069942.1_pt1 | contig 16749 bp, 16 predicted proteins | sample 811161 | NCBI WGS metagenome assembly MDTB01 (sample SAMN05326650, study PRJNA326480) | marine metagenome | isolation source: seawater | place: Mediterranean Sea | collected 2009
ATATATTTTACTTTTTATAAAGTATTTAGATTATAGAATGCCAAATTTCAAAGCAAATGGAATGAAACTTCCTTTTGGTTTACCACTTTTTTTTGTTTTCTTAATACTAATTCAAATATCATTTGGTGCATTTGTATCAGGTTTAGATGCAGGTAAAGTGTATCAAACTTGGCCTTTAATGAATGAAAATTATTTTCCAGATGACTCTAATTTTAATGAATTATTTACATTAGAATCTTTAGAAAGACCATCACTAGTTCAATTTATACATCGTAACATTGCGTATTTGATAATATTTATTTTTGCTTTGATTTTATTCAATATATATAAAAAAAATTGTTACAAATATTTAAGAAAAGTATCTTTAATAGTCTTCGGAGCACTTTTATTTCAAATTTTTTTAGGAGTGTTAACTGTTGTTTCTGGTGCACAAATATTTATTGCATCTATGCACCAGATAGGATCGATTTTCTTAATTACATCTTCAATAACTTTAATGTTTTTAAACTCAAAGGCTAACTAACAGCTTTCAACTTAGCTTTACCCGATGCAGTTAACGCTTGTTCAAGATCTGCAATGATATCATCAGGATGTTCTATTCCAATAGATAATCTAATGTATCCAGGTGTTACTCCTGCAGCCAATAACTCTTCTGGAGTTAATTGACTATGAGTTGTAGTTGCTGGATGTATTGCTAAGCTTCTTGCGTCACCAATATTAGCTACGTGATAAAACATTTGAAGAGCTTCAATAAATCTTTTACCAGCTTCAACGCCACCTTTAACCTCAACTCCAACTAAACCACCGTTACCACCTTTGAAGTACCTTTTTGCTCTATCTCCAATTTCTCCTTTATGAACATTGGGATAAATAACTCTATCAACATTTTTATGTTTTGATAAAAAATCGACAACTTTTTGAGCGTTAGAGCAATGTTGCTTCATTCTTAATGGGGCCGTTTCTAAACCCTGAATTATTCCAAAAGCATTATCCGGAGCTAGTGCAGAACCTAAATCTCTTAATAGTACTACCCTTGCACGTACTGCATAAGCTACATTTGCACCAGTTAGTTCAGGAACAACTTTTCCCCAAACAGCACCGCCATAACTTGGGTCCGGTTCATTAAACAAAGGTTGTCTTTTTGGATCTGCAGTCCAGTCAAAATTACCACCATCAACTAAACATCCACCAATAACTGTACCATGACCACCAATAAACTTAGTTAAAGAATGAATCACAACAGCAGCACCGTGCTCAATTGGTTTACATATAACCGGTGCAGCAGTATTATCCATAATTAATGGAATATTATGTTTTCGACCAATGTCAGCTACTTCTTTTATTGGAAAAACACGTAAATATGGATTTGGTAAAGTTTCAGCATAGATACATCTTGTTTTCTTATCAATTAACTTTTCAAAGTTCTTAGGATCAGATGGATCAGCATATCTAACTTCTATACCTAATTTTTTTAAAGTATGAGTAAATAAATTAACAGTTCCACCATAAAGATCAGTTGAGCTAATAAAATTATCACCTGCTTGACAACAATTTGTTACTGCAAATGTAGACGCAGCTTGGCCTGAGCCAACTGTTACACAAGCAAGTCCTCCTTCTAGAGCAGCTACTCTTTTTTCAAGAACATCATTTGTTGGATTCATTATTCGCGTATAAATATTACCAAACTCTTTTAAAGCAAATAAGTTAGCTGCCGTATCAGTATTTTTAAATTGATATGAGGTAGTTCTATATATAGGTACTGCAACAGCTGTTGTTGCAGGATCACTTCTATATTCTCCACCATGAAGAGCTATAGTTTCTGGATTTTTAATCTGTTTTGACATTATATTCCCTCCTTTTTTAATTTATGTAGATAGTTTGCTAGTAAAAGGCCCAATTGTAAAGCTTATTATCAGCAGTAAAAAATTGACTTTAAGGAAAAATCTCAGTATTTATGCGCAAAAAACATGACAACATTTATTAAAAAAAAAGATATTGAGAACAAATGGGTACTACTAGATGGCGAAAATGCCATCGTAGGTAGATTGGCAGCTTATATTTCTATGGTTCTAAGAGGAAAAAATAAATCTCAATTTGCACCTAATGCAGATAATGGAGATTTTGTAGTTGTAACTAATATTGAAAAAATAAAATTTACTGGCAAAAAATTTACTGATAAAAAATACTATCGTCATACAGGTCATCCTGGTGGAATTAAAATAACATCTCCAAATTTATTAGTTGAAAAAAAACCAGAAGAAATATTAAAATTAGCAGTTAAAAGAATGCTACCAGGTGGACCGTTAGCAAAAAAACAATTATCAAAACTTAAAATGTATAAAGGTAAAGATCATCCTCATTCAGCACAAAATATTAAAACTATAGATTTTAAAAAATTAAATTCCAAGAACGTACATATTTAAAATAAATGAATACTGAAGAAAACAAAACTGCAAAAGTAAAACTAGATTTTAAAGACTCCAAATATGCTACGGGTAGAAGAAAGAAATCAATTGCTAAAGTGTGGCTTAAAAAAGGTTCAGGTATCATTCATGTAAATAAGAAAAAAATGATAGATTATTTTATCAATCCTAATCTCCAAATAGCTGTTAATAGACCACTAAAACTTGTTAATGGCGAAAACATTTACGATGTAAGAGCTAGTGTTACTGGAGGAGGACTTAGTGGACAAGCAGGTGCCGTAATTCTTGGTATTGCTAGAGCACTAGTTATGACTGATGCAAATTACAAAACCTCATTAAAAAAAGAAAAGTTGACCACCAGAGACTCGCGTTCTGTGGAAAGAAAAAAATACGGGCATAAAAAAGCACGAAGAAGTTATCAATTTTCTAAAAGATAATTTTTTTCAATATCTCACAAGAATTACTGATATAATAAAAAATGATGAAGGATTCATTAAATATAGCAATAGCTGGCGCAACAGGATATATAGGAATGCAACTAATTAAATTGTTATTAGATCATCCTAAGGTAAAAATAATTTATTTATGTGCAACGAAATCTATAGGTAAAAGAGTATTTTTATTTGGAAAAAAACCAATTAAAAAACTTCCTAAAATAACAAATATAAAAGATATTGATTATAATAAAATTGATATTATTTTTACAGCTTTGCCAAATGGTGAAGCCCAGAGAATTGCAAAAAAATTACCTAAAAATATTAAGTTAATAGATTTATCTGCTGATTTTAGATTAAAAAAATACGCTGAATACAAGAAATGGTATGGCAATACTCATAAATGTAAAAACTTAATAAATGAATCAGTATATTCAATTACAGAGTTTTCGCGAACAAAGCTAAAAAAAAAAAGAATTATTGGTTGTCCAGGGTGTTATCCAACATCTATACAAATTCCCTTAATACCATTACTCGCAAAGAAAATGATTAAAACTGATAATATAATAATTGATTCTAAATCTGGTTACTCAGGTGCAGGAAAAAATATTAATAAAAAATTTAAACATAAAAATTTGTATAGCTCTATCTCAGCATATGGCGTTGGCAAGCACAGACATACTTCTGAAATTGAACAAGAATTATCTATAATTTCTAAAAAAATGATTAAAGTTAGATTTACACCACACTTAATGCCAATGTTCAGAGGAATACTATCTACAATATACGTTGAAACTAAAAAAAATATATCTGCAAAGAATGTTTATAATTTTCTAAAAAAGTATCACAAAAATAATATGTTTATTAAACTTAAAAAGTTTAATTCTAATTTAGGTACTGGAGATGTAATGAATACGAATAATTGCGAAATATCAATATGCAATGACAGATCTAAAAATAAAGTTATAATATTGTCAGCAATTGACAATCTTATTAAAGGCGGGTCAGGACAAGCAGTGCAGAACATGAATGTAGCATTTAATTTAAAAGAAAATTTTGGACTAAGATGAAATATTTTTTATTTATAATTTTTATAATCACATTACAATCTTGTGTAAGTAAAAAAAAGACGTTTTGGTGTGGTGATCACCCATGCGCAAACAAAGCTGAACAACAATCTTATTTTAAAAAAAATTTAACTGTTGAAGTAAAACAAAAATATATCACTCAAAAAGAAGAAGCTTCTAAAGTTGAAAAGATAATAACACAAACAACAAAGATAAATAAAAAACAAGTTGCGAAACTTGAAAAATTGGAAAGAAAGAGGCTTTTAACTGAAGAGAAAGAACTAATCAAGTTATCTAAAATTAAAAATAAAAAAAATGCTAAGTGGAAGAAAAATAATTTAAAAGAAAAAAATATCCAAGTTGAAGACTCTAATCAAAATGACATTATGACTAACGAGGTTGTAAAAGTTAGCACAATTAATGAGAATGATAAAAAAAAAATACAACCGAAGTCCAAAAAAACTATTAAAATTAAAGTTTCTGACAGCAAAGATTTTAAAGATAAAACATTGAATTCAGACTTTCAAAAACTCGCAGATATTATTGAAAAAAGAAATAAACTTAAGTCATACCCAAACATTAATGATATACCAAGGAATTATGAATAAAAAAAAAATTAATATCGCAATCATTGGATTAGGTCAAATTGGAAGTAGATTATACAAAGAGATTTTATCTAAAAAAAATGATATTAAAATTAAAACAGGTACAAGTATAAATATTCTTGCTATATCTGCAAAAAATATTAATAAAAAGCGAAGTTTCACTTTTAGCAGAAAGATTTTTTACAAAAACCCTTTATTAATTTGTAAAAATAAAGATATTGATATTATAATTGAGCTAATTGGCTATTCAGATGGAATTTCTAAAAAAGTTATTGAATTAGCACTAAAAAATAAAAAACATGTTATTACTGCTAACAAAGCTATCATTGCAAAGCATGGTGACTACCTTTCTCTTTTGGCAGAGAAAAATAAAGTTAATCTTGAATTTGAAGCTGCTGTTGGTGGTGGCATTCCTATTTTGAGGACAATCAAGGATGGACTTTCAACAAATAAAATTAACAAAGTTGTTGGTATACTAAATGGCACATGTAATTATATATTGTCAGAAATGGAAAATTCTCAAGATACTTTTTCAAGCGTTCTAAAAAGAGCTCAATCTTTAGGATATGCTGAACCCAGAAATCCTAAGTTTGATTTAAATGGTCAAGACGCTTTATCTAAAGTAAGAATTTTATCAGCTTTGGCATTTAATAAGAAAATATCTAAAAGTAAGTGTTTAATGAATGGAATAGAAGGTATTGAAATAGAAGACATTAAAACAGCTAATAAACTAGGTTATAGAATCAAATTATTAGGAATTACAGAATTAATAAACAATCAATTATTTGAAAGAGTTCACCCATCGCTTGTTAAAGGAAATAGCTATATTGCAAATATTAATGGTGTGATGAATGCTGTTATATTAGATGGTAAACCAGTTGGCCAAACTATTCTTCAGGGTGAAGGCGCTGGTCCAGGACCCACTTCTTCAGCTTTGATGTCAGATTTATTATCAATTTTAAGAGGTAATATAAAATACCCGTTTGGAATACCAGCTATTAAACGTAAAAAAGTTGCATCTTTTGATAATAATAAATATTTTAATTCATTTTATTTAAGACTTGAAGTTAAGGATAAGAGAGGTGTTTTATCATCTATAAGTAAAACTTTTGCTAAAAACAAAATATCAATTAGGAATCTGATACAAAATCCCGATAAAAAAAACAAAAAAGCTTCAGTTATAATTATAAGTCATGAAAATTCTGAAAAAAACTATATGAATTTAATTAAAAATTTATCAACTAACAAATTTATACACAAAAAACCAATTTTTATAAGAATAGAAAATACCTAATGTCTATAAATGACAAATATATTGATCCATTTGTCTTAACAACTGAGAGGGCAGCTTATGGAGCTTCACTTTTCGTTGGAAAAAATGATAAAATAGCAGCTGACCAAGCTTCTGTTGATGAAATGAGAAATCAGCTAAATAAAATTCCAATGAAAGGAAAAATTGTAATTGGGGAAGGTGAAATGGATGAGGCTCCCATGTTATATGTTAATGAAAAAGTCGGTTTAGGTTCCGGGGAAGAATTTGATATTGCAGTTGATCCGTTAGAGGGAACTAATTTTACTGCTAAAAATTTACCAAATGCTTTATCAGTTATGGCAGTTTCCAAAAAAGATTGCCTGTTAAATGCACCAGATATGTATATGGAGAAAATAGCAATAGGACCATCCTTACCTAATAATCTTCTTGATTTAGATAACAGTATTGTTAACAATATTAAAATTTTATCTAATGCTAAAAAGACCACTCCAGATAAACTTAGAGTCTGCGTCTTAAAAAGAAAAAGACATGAAAAAATTGTTGAGGGATTAAATTCTCTTGGAGTTAAAATTCATTTTATTATGGACGGGGATGTTTCTGGAGCTATTGCTGTAGGTATAAAGCATTTGAATATTGACATGTATATTGGTATTGGTGGTGCACCAGAAGGGGTTTTAGCAGCAGCTGCCTTAGATTGTTTAGGTTGCCAAATGCAAACTAGGCTATTATTTAATAATTCTTCAGAAAAAAATAAAGGTAAAAAATTAGGTATAAGAGATTTTAATAAAAAGTATGTTATATCAGATATGGTTAAAGATGATGTCCTATTTGTAGCATCTGGCGTAACAGATGGCGATATAGTTAAGGGCATTAAATTAGATAGCGAATACTTTTATTCTGAAACATTTTTGCTACACAAAAAGACAAAAACAAATAAAATAATTAAAAGTAAAATAAAAAGATGAATTTCACTTCTGTTAGTGGAAAAAAATGGGCATTTAAAAAATTTGTCGAGACAGATGCGCAAAAGCTTGCAGATGATTTTGCATTAAATAGTACAGTAGCTAAACTTTTAGCTATAAGAAAAAAAAATATTTCTGATATTAATCTTTTCTTAAATCCAACTATTAAAAATATTATGCCTAATCCATTCTCATTAAAAGATATGGATTCTGCTGTAGATAGAACATATAAGGCATTAAACAATAAGGAAATAATAGGGATATTTGGTGATTATGATGTTGATGGAGCTACTTCAACTGCTTTATTAAGCAGATTTTTTTTATCAATTAATCACAGTATAGAGACTTATATTCCTGATAGAAAAAAAGAAGGATATGGACCAAGTATCAAAGGTTTTGATCGTTTAATTAAATCTAATGCTAAACTTATTTTTACAGTTGATTGCGGTACTTTATCTTATGAACCTATAAGCTTTGCGCAAAAAAAAGAAACTGATGTTGTGGTTTTAGATCATCACCAGTCTGATACTAGGCTTCCAAAAGCTTATGCGTTAGTTAATCCAAACAGATACGATGATACCTCAAAATTAAATTATTTATGCGCTGCTGGTGTATGCTTTATGTTTTTAGTTGCATTAAATAAAAAACTTAGAGAAACAGATTGGTTTAAATTAAATAAAGTTTTTGAACCAGATATACTAAATTTACTTGATCTTGTTTCTTTGGGAACTGTATGTGATGTAGTGCCTTTAATAGGTTTAAATCGTGCAATTGTTAAGCAGGGACTTAAGGTCATGAAGAAAAGAAAAAATCTTGGATTAAAAACTTTATATGATTTATGTAAAATCAATTCTCAACCTACTACTTTTGATTTGGGTTTTTTATTAGGACCAAGAATAAATGCAGGTGGTAGAGTTGGTAAATCATCACACGGAGCAGAGCTACTGACTTCTGAAGATCCACTTAAAGCTTATAAACTTGCTATAGATTTAGACAAATTTAATACCGAGAGGAAAAGTATAGAATTGCTATTAGCTGAAGATGTAAACAAACAAGCTGAAAAGTTTAAAAATGATCCTGTTATCGTACTAAGTGGTAATAATTGGCACGAGGGAATAATTGGAATTGTAGCATCACGAATCAAGGATAAATACAATAAAGCAGTCGTACTTATATCTTTAAATGATCAAATTGGAAAAGGATCTGCACGATCCGTATTTGGTTTTGATATAGGTGCAAATATAATTCAAGGTGTTCAAAACAATATTTTAAGGAGTGGAGGTGGGCATAAAATGGCAGGTGGTTTTGTAATAGAAAAAAAAAATATCAATTTACTTAGAAATTTTTTGCACCAAAATTTCAAAAAAACCAAGATTTCTACCTCAAATGCACCAAGTTTATTGTTAGACACAGTAATAGCACCTAGTGCATTAAATGAAGATTTTTATAATGAAATAAATTCTTTAGGACCTTTTGGCCCTGGTAATAACGAACCAAAGTTTATGATAGAAAATATTAGAATTATATCTTCAAAAATTATTAATGAAAATTTAATTAAATCTGTATTGTGTGGAAAAGATGGATCAGTTTTCAAATGTACAACCTGGAATGCTCAAAATACTCCTTTAGAACCTTTTTTGAATAAAAATAATAAAAAACTATTTAATATTGCGGGTAAAATGAAGCTCAATGAATGGAAAGGTAAAAGAAATATTGAATTCATTATTGAGGATATCTCAACTCTTTCATAACCATATTGTTTGCAATTTATATATCTTTAGTCTAAATATTGTTTTTTTGGTAATAAAAATTATAAATTTTTATTGTTTAAATTTTTAAGTGTAAAGAAATTTAAAATTTTAAATTAAGACTTCACCAAAAGTTTTTCTTTAAAGTATTACAATAATAAATTGTTATATAAATTTTATTGGGCCGTTAGCTCAGTTGGTAGAGCAATTCCCTTTTAAGGAATGGGTCGCTGGTTCGAATCCAGCACGGCTCACCAGAGAATATTTACACTAAAATTTTGTAGTTTTTTACAAAACTAAGTTTCTTAATTGGTGGAAATCTATTCATAATATCTGGTATCCATTTTTTTAGTGCTTGTATTCTTTTATCATTAGAAGGGTGAGTACTCATCCATTCAGGTGGCTCTTTACCTTTATTTTCCTTTTTCATTCTTTCCCAAATTTTCACAGATTCTCTTATGTCATAACCAGCCAGTGATGAAAATATTAAACCTAAATAATCAGCTTCTGTTTCTTGCTTTCTACCAAAAGGATTATCAATTCCAAAGGTTCTTAACATTCCAGCAACATCAACGCCTGTTGCTCTTGATGTGTTCGAAACTGCACCTCCAGTAACTATATCTAAAGCAGCGGTACCTAAATTTAAAACTAATGCACGGCTTGCTCTTTCTATAGAATGTTTTGCAACGGCATGAGCTATTTCATGACCCATCACTGCTGCCAGTCCATCTTCATTTTTAGTTATTTTTAATATTCCTGTGTAGACAGCAATTTTCCCTCCTGGCATACACCAAGCATTTTTTATTTTGTCATTATCTATTAATATATATTCCCACCTAAAATTATATGTTGGGTCATATTTATTAATAGAATCAAAATACGCACTTACTGATTCTTCTATTCGCGAACCAATATCTTTTATTTTATTTAATTGAGATTCATCATCACTGAGTTTTGTTTTCTGTTTAACCTGTTCATAAACTTGTGCAGCTTGTCTATTTAATGAACTTTCTGGTATTATTCTTAGTTGTCTTCGATCTGTAATAGGTGCTGTGCTACAAGAGCTTAAAATTAGTCCACAGCTACAACCACCAAAAATTTCAAGAAATTTTCTTCTATTTATGATACTGGTAGACATATAATTACTTATAAATGGTCACTATTAAAAAAAAAAGAGGTTTTTTTATAAAAATAAGAAACTATTTCTTAACTGGTATTTTTGTGCTTATTCCAATAGGAATAACACTTTATTTGACCCTTTTTTTAATTTCAATTTCATCAAAAATTTTACCTAGTGAGATTAATCCAAACAACTATTTGCCTTATAATATTCCAGGTCTTGAAATAGTTATATCATTTATATTAATAACATTTGTTGGATGGTTATCACTTTCATTTTTGGGAAAAAGGTTTTTAGAGATATTTAATAGTGTTTTAAAAAAAATACCAATATTAAGAACTATATATTCTGCCATTTCTCAAATGATGGAAACCTTTACAAAAAAAGATGGTAATAGCAAAAATGTAGTTCTCGTTGAATATCCAAGAAAAGGTTCTTGGGCAGTAGGTTTTGCTACAAAAGAAAATAAAGGCGAAATAGCCAATAAAACAAATAAAAAATTAATTAATGTATTTGTTCCAACAACACCAAATCCAACAAGTGGTTTTTTACTAATGTTTCCAAAAGATGAGGTTATTTTCTTAGATCTTTCTTTTGAAGAAGCCTCAAAATTTATAGTTTCAGCCGGCACCTCAAATCCTAATTAAAACCTTTAGAGTTTATTTCATTGATAATATCTGCTTTATCAAAAAGTTTTAATAAAAAGTTATACTTTTCAAAATTTTTTGCATCAGTCTCAATATTTCTTATATTTTGTTCTGCTAGTATGAACAACTGTTCATGATGCAGAGGGTCAGCTAATTTAAAATCTTTAACACCACTTTGTTGATACCCCAATACATCACCAAAACCTCTTAATTTTAAATCTTCTTCAGCTATAAAAAAACCATCATTTGACATCTTAAGTATTTTTAATCTTTTTCGTGCATTTTCGCTTAAATTTTTTTTAAACAACAAAATGCATGTTCCTTGTACATCTCCTCTACCAACTCGTCCTCTTAATTGATGTAATTGAGATAAACCAAATTTATTTGAATTTTCTATTATAATAATATTAGCGTTAGGAAAATCGACTCCAACTTCAATCACTGTTGTAGAAACCAGTATATCAATTTCCTTTTTCAAAAATGAATTTAGAACTAAATCTTTTTCCTCTTTATTCATTCCACCATGAACTAAGCCAACCTTATTTGGAAAAATTTTAGACAAAACTTTATATTTTTTTACAGCAGCAGAATAATCTAATTTTTTAGATTCTTCTATCAATGGACACACCCAAAAAGTTTGAATTCCAATTTTAATTTTATTTCTAATGAATAAGATAATTTCATTAGTTTTTTCTTCAGGCTTACTAATCGTAACTATTTTTTTTCGATTTAATGGTTTTTCTGAAATTTTTGAAACATCCATATCACCATAAAAAGCTAAAACTAAGCTACGTGGTATTGGAGTTGCAGACATTAATAAAATATCACAATCAACCCCACCTTTTTTTGATAGCTCTATTCTTTGTTTTACACCAAATTTATGTTGCTCATCAATTATAATTAAACCTAATCTTTTAAAAATAACATTTTTCTGAAATAGTGAGTGAGTTCCTATTATAAGATTAGCCTCGCCTGATTGTAATTTTTTGTATATTAATTTCTTTTTTATAGGTTCTGTCTTACCAGTAAAAAATTCTATATTTATATTAGTATTTATAAATATTTTTTTAGCAAGTTCATAATGTTGTTTTGCTAAAATTTCAGTAGGAGCCATTAATGCCACTTGCCAATTAGAGTTAATAACGTTGGCAGCTGCAATAAAAGAAACTATAGTTTTTCCACTTCCTACATCACCTTGAAGCAGCCTGAACATTCTTGTTTCTGATTTTAAATCGATATTTATTTCTTTAATTGATTTAATTTGATCTTTTGTAAGTGAAAATTTAAAGTTGTTAATAACTTTTTCACTTAAAAAATTATTAAATTTTTTGTTAATTTTTTTTTCTTTCTTTACTCTTTTTCTTATTTGAGAAAGTACTAAAAAGTTAGCTAATATTTCATCATATGCCAATCTTTTATAATAATTTGAGTTAAAACTGCTATTCTTATTTTTATGAATTTGGTAAATTGAATTAAACCAACTTATATTACCTATTTTTTTTAACAAATCTTTACTGTGCCACTCTTCAAGATTATCAATATTTTTAAATACTTGATCTATCAATTTTCTATATACTTTTTCTGTAATACCCTCAGTTAGTGAATATTTAGGAATTATTGTTTTTACATAATTTTCTTTCTCAACTGGAACAACATATGGTGGATTAGTAATTTGATAATTATTTTTAAAATGATTAACTTTTCCACTTATTACTACCATAGTATTTAATGGAAGAATCTTTCTGATATATCCTTCTCTACTATTAAAAAAAATTATATTAATTTTGCCTTTTGAGTCCTCGCAAATAACTTTGTTAGGTAAATTTCTTATTCTTGGAAAATTATATTTAATTACTTTAACTTTAATTGTATTAATTTTACCTATTGATAGTTGGTCAAGATCTCTTGAATTTGTTCTATCTGTATAACCTTGTGGAAATTGCCAAAGTAAATCTGATATTTTTTCAATTCTCTTCCTTTTTAATAGTTTCTTTATTTTAAGACCCACACCCTTTAATGATGATACATCTTGCATTAAGTATTTTTTTATTTTTTGTTGATTCATTAAATGATATTATATAATAAAAAATAACCTCAATGTCAGATAAAGAAATCCTAAAAAAACAAATTATTTATAGATCTATGCACAGAGGAACAAAAGAAATGGATTTACTACTTGGAAAATTTGTTAAACAAAATATTAATTCTTTTAATTCTGAGGATTTAAAAAATTTAGAACATTTAATTAGCATTGAAGATGAGGTTATTGAAAAGTGGTATTTTAATAGATTTACAAAAAAGAAAATACCACATAACAGGGTATCAAAGCTTTTAAAAAAATTTAAAGTTTAACATGGCGGAGAGGGTGGGATTCGAACCCACGAATGAGTTGCCCCATCGCTGGTTTTCAAGACCAGTGCTTTCAACCGCTCAGCCACCTCTCCAAAATAAGCTTTTTCTTGGACTTTTCTATAATTTTTATAAAACTTATACAACAGCTAATTATAGTTAAATTTAACTTGTTGTGATATTAAAAAAATATGATCTTTTTTAATAAAAATAGCTTTTTACTAACATTAATTATTTTAATCACAATTTTTAACACTGAAGCTAATTCAAGTGAATCTTTTGATAATTGGCTTTCAGATTATAAAGTTTATGCTTTAAAAAATGGCATAAGCCAAAAAACAATCGATAAATCTTTTCAAGATGTAAAATTTATAGAGCAAGTAATTAAGTATGACAGAAAACAACCTGAATTTTTTGAAGATACAATTACTTATGTGAGCAAAAGAGCCAATGCTGCTAGAGTTAAAAAAGCAAAAAAATTATATAATTCTAACAAGTTAATTTTTGAAACTGTTGAAAAAGAATTTCAGGTTGAAAAAAATATTTTACTAGCTCTTTGGGGTATCGAAACTAATTTTGGTAAGCATGTAGGAAAAATGGATATAATTTCATGCTTAGCAACTTTAAGTTTTGACAAAAGAAGGAGTGAATTTTTTTCTTCTCAGCTATTGATATTACTAAAACTTGTTGATGATAATTTAATTGATCCAACTACACTCTATGGTTCGTGGGCTGGAGCATATGGTAATTTTCAGTTTATGCCATCTACTATAAAAAACTATGCAATAGATTACGATGGTAATGATAAAATTGAACTTAAAAAATCTTTAAGCGATGCACTTGCCTCAGCTGCAAATTATATTAGCAAAATTGGTTGGAAAAAAGGTGAGCCTTGTTTTTATAAAGTATCTTTAAACAAAAAAGTGAATAAAAAACTTTATACCAATTCTGCAAGAAAAATTAAAGTAAGATTAAAATTATCTGAATGGACAAAAAAAGGTGTCACAAATTTTGATAATTCTAAATCTAACAAAAATTTAAGAGCAGCTTTAATTTTACCTGATGGAAATGAAGATTCACCTGCGTATCTAGTTTTTAGCAACTATGAAAAAATTTTAAATTGGAATAGATCATTGAGATTTGGAATAAGCGTATGTACTTTAGCAAACAAAATTAATTTATGAGTATAAAAAGATTTATTTTAATTATTTTATTTTCGAATTTAATGTTTTCGTGCGCAGATTATAACGCAAAGAATAATATAACTAAAAATTACTACTCCTCAAAAGGATTCGCATTAATTTATGATAAAAATTTATATATAAATAAAACAATAAGTAAAAAATTAGATCAGGAAAAAATTATAGTATTTCATAGTGTCCTTAAAAAAAATACACATATTAAAATTACAAACCCTGAAAACAACATTAGTCTAGAAACAATTGTCCGTGCAAATACTGATTTCCCTAAAATTTTTAATGCTGTAATAAGCAAAAAAGTCTCGTCTATACTTAAGCTAGATAAAAATAATCCCTATATTGAAATTATAGAAACTAAAAAAAATAAAACTTTCATAGCTAAAGAAGGAAGCATATTTGATGAAGAAAAAAATGTTGCTGAAAAAGCTCCTGTTGGTGAAGTTAAAGTTGATGACTTATCATCTAGCACTGCAGTAGAAATTAAGAAGACTAAAAAAGATAAAAATTTTATAATAACTATTTCTGATTTTTATTATAAAGATTCCGCAATATCTCTAAGGAACGAGTTAATTAAAAAAACTAAATTTAAGAGTTTTTTTGTTAAAGAAATAAATAATAAAAAATATAGGTTATTAGTTGGTCCTTTTAAAAATTTTAATGCTTTAAAAAACGTGTATATTAGTTTAAATACTTTAGGGTTTGAAAACTTAAATATTGTTAACAAATAATTATGAGATACATAAATTTTTTACTTATACCATTTGTGTTTTTAATTTTACAAAGTAAAGCATTTTCACAGTTTGAAGTTAATGCCAAATATGTAATTATAGAAGACCATTTATCAGGCGAAATCTTATATGAAAAAGATGCTGATACGAAAATTTATCCTGCTTCTATGACCAAAATTATGACATCAATCGTTGTTTTTGATCTTTTAAAAAATGGCGAAACTACTTTGGATGAAAAAATTGTAATTTCTGAGCGTGCTTGGAGAATGTCTCAAAGTGGCTATTCATCTATGTTTATAATGTTAGGTGATCAAATTTCAGTTGAAAATTTACTCAAGGGAATAATTATTGTTTCTGGTAATGATGCTTGTGTTGCTTTAGCCGAAGGTCTTGCAGGTACGGAAGAAAATTTTGCTGTTTTAATGAATGAAAAAGCTAAAGAAATTGGTATGGAAAATAGTAATTTTTCTAATGCATCTGGTATTAATGATCCAACAAATTATTCTACAGCTAGAGATATTTTAAAAATGTCACATTACTTAATTAAGAATTACCCCGAGTATTATACATATTTTGAAGAAACAACTTTTACTTGGGATAGAACTGGCGGGGATCCAATAACTCAAAATAATAGAAATCCTTTGCTATATAAAGATATAGGAGTCGATGGAATTAAAACAGGTTTTCTAACTGTAGAAAAATATTCTCTTGCATCTTCTATGAAGTCAGGTCAAAGGAGAATAACGGCTGTTGGAAGCGGTTTTGGTACAAAAAATATAAGATCAAGAGAATCTATTAAACTATTGAATTGGGCATTAAGAAATTACGATACTGTACAAGTTGCTAAAAAGAATGAGGATTTGTTATCCCTTAAAGTTTGGATGGGAAAGAAGCCAAAAGTAAATGTTTCAGTAAATGAAGATCTATTTTTCACAGTCCCAAAAAGAAAAAAAAGTACTGTAAAAGCGGTAGTTGAATATAATCAGCCCATACAAGCTCCAATTAAGAAAGGTGATGAGATAGGAAAAATAAAAGTTTACATAGCTGGAAATCTAAAAAAGGAAACTAAGATTTTATCTAACGAAGACATTAAGAGAACAAATATATTTAATAGAGTATTTCGTTCTTTAAATTATTTTGTATGGGGAGATGCTTAATAAGAAACCCTTTTTTATATCTTTTGAAGGAATTGAAGGTTCAGGTAAATCTTATCAGAGCAAGATATTACTTAAAAAAATCAAAAAATTAAATATACCTGTCGTTTTTACCAGAGAACCTGGCGGCAATCAAAGTGCAGAAAAAATAAGAAACTTAATATTATCTGGGAAAATAAATAAATTTGATGTTTTAACTGACACCTTATTATACTTAGCAGCAAGAAATGAACATATTAAGAAATTTATACATCCTAATTTAAAAGCAAAAAAAATTGTCATATGTGATAGATATATAGACTCTACTTATGCGTATCAATCTACTAATAATGTAGTAATTAAGAAGTTAATTGATTTTATTCATAAAATTATATTAAATAAATACAAACCAAACATAACTTTTATTTTAACTGTAAATATTAATAAGGCGTTCAAAAGATTAAAAAAACGTAAAAAACTTAACAGGTATGATAAATTCCCTCGATCTTTTTATGTAAATGCTCAAAAAACATTTATAAGTATTGCAAAAAAAAATAAAAATAGATGTTTTGTTATAGATAATTCGCATGATAAAGATATAACAGAAAAAAGAATCTTTTCTTTTTTTCAAAAAAAATACAAGAAATGAAAACTAAAAAAAGTGCAAGTGAAGTTTTGGCGCCAAAAAATCAACTAAAACTATTTGGCTATAATGATCTTTTTTCAACTTTTGATAATCTATTTAAAAATAAAATGATGCCAAATAGTACATTATTAAGTGGCCCAAAGGGTATCGGTAAATCTACCTTTATTTATCATTTTGCTAACTATGTGCTTAGTAAAAACGAAAATTTTTCATATTCTGTTGATAACTATGAAATCAATAGCGAGAATAAAAGTTACAACTTAGTTCAAGAAGGAATTCACTCTAATTTCTATTTTTTGGAAGGTATAAATTTAAACGAAAAAGTTAAAGTTGATCAAGTACGTAATCTATTGACATTTAATAATAAATCTTCATTTTCTAAAGACTTAAAGATTATAGTCATTAATAATGCAGA
>MDTB01196889.1_pt1 | contig 16749 bp, 20 predicted proteins | sample 811161 | NCBI WGS metagenome assembly MDTB01 (sample SAMN05326650, study PRJNA326480) | marine metagenome | isolation source: seawater | place: Mediterranean Sea | collected 2009
CGAGGTTTATTTAATAATTCTTTATTATATTTCTTTAATTCATTAAGTACTATTTTATAATCAGTAAGTAGGTGATTTGATGATACATCAATTAAATGTAAAAGAACTTTACATTTTTCAATATGACCTAAAAATCTTACTCCAGCGCCTTTACCCTTATGAGCGCCTTTAATTAATCCAGGAATATCTGCAATAGTTATATTTGAACTAAAAATTGAAATAACTCCAAGTTTTGGAATTAAAGTAGTAAAAGGATAATTTGCTATTTTTGGATTTGCATTAGATGTAATTGATAGGAATGTGGATTTTCCAGCATTTGGAAGTCCAATTAAACCTAAATCTGCAATTAATTTTAGTCTGAGATAAATAGTTTTTTCTAAACCAATACCACCGGCTGTAAATTTTCTAGGTGCACGATTTGTTGAAGTCTTAAAATTATGATTTCCTAATCCACCAGTTCCACCTGGTAGTAGTAGCACTTTATCATTATCACTATTTATTTCTCCTAAAATTATCTTTTGATTCTCATCTAAAATTTCTGTTCCCAAGGGTAGTTTAAGATAAATGTCTTTACCAGTTTCACCTGTTTTTTTCTTTCCTTGTCCCGGGTTACCATTTTTTGCAAATTGGTGTTGTTTATATTTAAAATCTATTAGCGTATTTAAGCTTTTGTCTGGAATTGCCCAAACTGAGCCTCCCTTTCCTCCATTACCTCCATCTGGTCCACCCTTTTCAATAAATTTTTCTCTTCTGAAACTTAGAGCACCTGATCCACCGTTTCCAGATTTTATATAGACTTTTACTAAATCAAGAAATTTCATTTTTATAAAGTTAATTGTTAGGATTGTTTATTTTAAAAATAATAATACTAAACTACCAAGCATTAATAGAGATAAAAATCTCATTAGCCAAATCTCATATTTTGTGTTTTTGAAACTTTTTTTTAGTTGAACCCCAAAAAAACACCAAAGATTATGAAAAATGAATTGAACTATTATAAAAATAGTTGCAAGGATTAACGTTGAAATCAGATGACTTTCATTAGGGTTTGTATAATTAGAAAAACCTACACTAACCATGGCCCAAGCTTTGGGATTTGTAGGATGGACAGGTAGTCCATGAAAAAAAGAAGGTGGTTTTTCTAATTCTTTATTATCATTTATTTTAAAATTAGATAACTTCCATGCCAACCAAATGATATATGTACATGATAAAAACTTTATAAAATTAACAAAATTTGGAAAAAGTTCAAAAAAAGTGAGAATTCCAAATCCAATTGGCCAAATAATTATTTGTTTAGATAATATAATTCCAAAAACAAAAGGAATAACCTTTTTAAAGCCAAATTTTGATCCCGCATTTAGCAAAATCATATTTGCAGGACCTGGAGTTGCCACCATAGAAACTGCAAATAAAAGTAAGCCAATCGAATAGTTGTCAAGCAACATTTAAATGCTCAATCATATTGCTCTTAGTAATCTAGAAATTTTTTAAATTATAGAAATAAATGTTCTTCCTTTAAGGCCCTTATGAAATTTTACCTTACCATCTGATGTGGCATATATAGTGTGATCTTTTCCAATTCCAACATTATTACCAGGCCACCATTTAGTCCCTCTTTGGCGTACAATTATATTACCAGAGATTACGTTTTCTCCACCAAACTTTTTTACACCTAATCTTCTTCCTGCTGAGTCACGGCCATTTCTAGATGAGCCACCTGCTTTTTTATGTGCCATAGTATTTTCCTCTATTTTTTATTAGATGTTTTTTCTATATTCTTTTTTGGTGTTTCTATTTTTTTAACATTCTTTTTAACATCTGATGTTTTTTTAGTAGATTTCACACTTTTTGTTTTTATTTCAGGATTGATAGCTTTATTAGCACTAGCTTTTTTATCTTTTTGTGTTTCTGCTAGTTTAGATGTAGAAACTTTAGAATTTTTTTTGACTTTTCCTACTATTTCAAAGCTAGCTTCTTCATTTACCTTTTGATCTGATTTAATATCCAAAACTTTTAGTATCGTAAGATCTTGTCTGTGTCCTTTTTTCCTTTGTGAAGAATGTTTTCTTCGCCGTTTAACAAAATGTATAACTTTTTTTCCTTTAGCTTGATTTAATATTTCAGCTTCTACACATGCTCCATCAACCAAAGGAGTACCAATCAAGGGATTATCCCCCCCTAAAGCTAGAATTTCATTAAATCTTACTTTATCTCCAAGATCTGCTACTAGTTTTTCAACAGATAATATATCACCTGATTTTACTTTATACTGTTTGCCTCCAGTTTTGAAAACCGCATACATTTTTATACCTGTTTGTTATATCTAATTTAGATATTCATTTGTTTCATTATCCAATTAATGTCAAGTGTAAAGTAACTATAATAAGAATATTTTTATAACTTAATAATATACAAATTAATGAGAAATTTCATAACTCTTTAATTATTTTTGTAGATTTTATTGTAGCAGTGGAAAATGAAATGAGTGTCTCTTTCTTTTTTAATACTGAATAAATTTCAGATTTAGTGTGTGTTATTGATTTACCTGCTCTTAAAACTGTTCCTTTAGCTATTAAATAATCATAGTCATGCTGTGTTAAAAAGTTTATTTTAAATTCGATTGTCAAAGGTTGAAAAGTGTCTTTCATTAATGAAAAAGCAGCGAAAGCACATGCATTATCAGCTATTGTCGATAATATTCCACCATGTACTAAACCATGTTGTTGAGAATTTTTTTTATTAAAAGGCAAAATTATTTCACAATATCCGCTTTTAGTTTTTCCTAAATATGCTCCAATTGTTTTCATAAAAGTTTGATTTTTGAAACTGATTTCTATTTTTTTAATCATTTGCAATTTTACCTATTACTTATTATCTAAAATATTAATTATTCATTTTTTAAAGAATATAAAATTATCATAATCCGAGTCCATAGAGGATATTTTATTGTTAAAACATAATTTTTCATCATTTGTTAAAAACTTTAATTTCAATAATTCTAATCTTAAAGATAATTCATATTCCATTTCTTTTTTTAGAATTGAAATACTTGCAGGATTAACTGTAGCGATTGCATTAGTTCCTGAGGCTGTAGCATTTGCATTTGTTGCTGGAGTCCCCCCTTTATTTGGTTTGTATGCTGCTTTTATTGTTGGGATAATTACTGCCCTTTTTGGTGGAAGGCCTGGGATGATTTCTGGTGCAACAGGTGCTCTTGCTGTTGTTATGATTTCATTAGTTGAGGATTATGGTGTTGAGTATTTATTTGCAACTGTAGTTTTGATGGGCATTTTACAAATATTAGCGGGTGTCTTTAAATTAGGGAAATTTATAAGATTGGTTCCTCAATCAGTAATGTTGGGATTTGTAAATGGATTAGCCATCGTAATTGGCTTAGCACAAGTAAGGCAATTTCAAACAATGGATAAGATGGGAGAACTCCATTGGATGACAGGCGACATGATGTCCTTTTCAATTCTATTAGTTGCGGTAACTATGTTCATCATATGGGGAACACCCAAGGTTACTAAAATTATACCAGGCCCTTTGACTGCAATTATTATTATCTCAGCCTTTGTTATATATTTCGATGTTGGAGTTCCAGTAGTGGGTGATTTGGCAAGTATTTCTGGTAACCTTCCGGCTTTTCATATTCCTATTGTTCCATTAGAGTTGGAAACCCTGTATATAATCGGTCCATATGCAATTATTCTTGCATTAATAGGCTTGATTGAAAGCTTACTTACTTTAAACCTAGTGGGGGAAATCACGGGAAAACGTGGTGGTGCTAGTAAGGAATGCCTTGCTCAAGGTGCTGCTAATACCGTAACAGGATTTTTTGGTGGAATGGGTGGATGCGCAATGATTGGTCAGTCTATGATTAATGTAAAATCTGGAGGAAGATCAAGGCTTTCTGCATCTATTGCAGCGCTTTTTTTACTTTTTTTTATATTGTATGGTTCTTTTTTAATTGAGCTAATTCCAATTGCAGCTCTTGTAGGAGTAATGTTTATGGTTGTAATTGGGACTTTTGCATGGAATTCATTAAGACTATTAACTAAAGTTCCTAAATCAGACGCTCTTGTAATAATTTTGGTAACAGTAGTTACTGTTGCAGAAGATTTAGCTGTAGCTGTAGTAGTTGGAGTTATAGTCTCTGCATTAGTATTTGCATGGAATTCTGCAAGTAGAATACATGCTATAGGAAGAGAGTCTACGACCGAAAAAGGAGCAAAGGTATATGAAATTGATGGACCTTTATTTTTTGGCTCTGTTGAGAGTTTTTTAGAATTATTCAAACCAGAAACTGATCCAAAAGTTGTTATTCTTGATTTTAACAATTCAAAAGTTGTTGATCAGTCAGCATTGAAAGCAATAGAAGATATTGCAGAGAGGTATCAAAAATCAGGTAGAGAAATCAAACTTAGACATTTAAGTAGAGATTGCCATTATCTACTAACAAGAACAGGCCAATTGATGATTGATAGTGATGACGATCCAGAATATGCTTTAGCTGTAGACTATAGTATAAGATTAGGAAAAATGAATAATTAAACTTTGATTTAAGTTTTAATTTTAATCTGAAAGGCTATTTTATGAAATACATTAATAATTCAGCCTTGAATTTAAGAAAACTACTTAAGCATAAAAATTTTATTTCAGCTCCATGTTGCTTTGATGCTTTATCTGCTAAAATGATTGAAAATGCTGGTTTTGACTTGACAGTTTTGTCTGGATTTTCAACATCAGCCACACGTTTGTGTATGCCTGATCTGGGGTTAATTTCCTTTTCTGAAGTTTATGATCAAGCAAAAAATATTAAAGAATCTATTTCTATTCCATTAATTGTAGATGCCGATAACGGTTATGGTAATATAATGAATGTTAGAAGAACGGCTGCAGAATTTATAAAATTAGGTTGTGCAGGAATAATTATTGAAGATCAGGTTTTACCAAAACGTTGTGGTCATACTCCAGGAAAAGAAGTAGTAAAAAGAGAAGAATCTTACGATAGAATAAAAGCAGTAGCTGATATAAGAGATGATGTTGGTGATATAGTTATAATTGGACGTACAGATTCTAATCATACACATGATCTCGATGAGGCAATAATTAGAGGTCAAGAATATCATAAGTTGGGAGCTGATATTATATTCATAGAAGCCCCAAAAAACATTGAAGAAATGAAAATTATTTGTAAAGAAATTCCAGCAAAGAAAATAATTAATTTGCTAGAAGGTGGTATAACACCAATTCTCCCACTAGATTCAATAGAAGAATTAGGTTTCAATATAGCTTTTCACCCTTTGACACTTTTAGCTGCATCAATGAGTTCGATGAAAAATGTATTAGAATTACTTAAAAAAAATAAACCAACAGATGATTATATGCTTAACTTTAATGAAATTAAGGAAACCATTGGTTTTAATAAGTATTATGAGATAATGTCTCAATATAATTCTATGAACAAAAATAAAAAATTGAATGAATAATTAATAGTTAAAGCTTTTCATTTAAATCAATAAAAATATTTTTGATTTAATTTGTTAATTAAATTCAACATTTTATTAGCTTCTTTATGCTGAAATTTATCAAATTTTGCTTCTTTATTCCTACAAAAATTACTTGAGAATATTTTTTCTTTAACACGTACTTTTTTAAAAAATTTTATGCTAATATTAATATTTTGGTTAGAAAAATTTATTATTGGTAGAATTTCATTAAATAAATTCCTAGCCTCATTTACTTGTCCATTATTATACAAATTGTAAACCTTTACATATAAAAATTCTAAACCAGTGGGTATAAAGGCATCTACACCCCTATTTAATGCATCAATTAATTGAGTTACTGCCCAACCACCACAAACATGTAATTTATTTTTAGTAATTTTTTTTATAGTTGTGTATTTCTGTCCTGCATTTTTAGTTTCGATTTTAAGCCATTTGAATTTATTTATTTCATCAAATAATTTCAGTATTTTTTTTTGGCTAAGACCAGTACCAATCCAATCTAAATCCTGAACCATAATAATTTCAGGACCAACTTTAGCTATTTCTTTAAGTAATTTTAAATTATCAGCAGTTTTTATATTTTGATTAATCTGTATATTAATTCCAGTTGCGTTATTTTTTTTGGCAATTTTGGATAATTTAATACTATCTTCATTTTGTAAATCGCTCACACTCACTATAAAAGGTATTCTTTCTTTATTTGTATATTTTACTAATTCAATAAAGGCTATTTTTTCTTTAAATGATAGTAATTTATGTTCACCTGCAACAGCAAGTCCAAGCATACCACTGCAACCACTTCTTATGGTATGTTTAACAAGTTTTTCTAATGATTTTAGGTCTAAATCTCCTTTATTAGAAAATGGTGTATTTAAACTAGGTAAAATTCCCTTCATATATATTATTTTTAAAATTATTTTTTATAATTAAATTTTAAAACCTTCTTTTTCATTTAACATAATCATTTTTGAATTTGAAAGGTGTAGCTTTTATCCCACCCAAATTTTCACATTTTTTTGATGCTGCTAAATTTGCGTATTTACAAGCGTTTACTATTGGAGTTCCTATTGAAACTGCATATGTAAATGCTCCATGCCATACATCACCAGCAGCTAGTGTGTCTTTGGCATCAATTTTAGGTGGTTTAAGTTGTACTAAATCATCATTATCTAGAAAAAACACTCCTTTTTCACCGTTAGTAACACATGAAAAATTACTAGCAAAATTTTTTACTATTTTTAAAGCTTTCTTAATTGATTTGGTATTGGCAAAAGATTCTAATCCTTGCATTGAGAAAGCAACATGGGAGGCTTCTTTAACAGATCTTTCACAAACAGGAGTTTCAGCATCTAAAACACCAGGTTTTTTATTTTTCTTTGCTTCTTTTAAAATAAATATACTAGCATTTTTCAACCTTCCGTCTGTTAAATAAGCATTAAATATATTTTTTTCTATAAAATTATTTTGATTAAAATCTAAATTATCAGACCTAAAGTTAACTATTTGCCTTTCACCATTATTATCTATCGTTATGGACGAGTTTGAAGTATTTATTTTATTTTTAATTAATAAATGATCAGTATTAATATTTTCCTTTTTGAGTTCTTTTATAATAAAATTACCAAAAAAATCATTTCCTATAGAACTTATAAATGTTGCAGATCCACCTAACCTTGATATGGCTATAGAGGCATTACATGCATTTCCTCCAGTTGAGAAAATTTGTTTTTTTGAAACGTATTTAATTCCTTTGTTAGGTAATTTATTTAAATAATAAATTAAGTCTACAGTAACTAAACCAACAACAAGTATAGATTTCATATTTTCATCAAATTTACAAATTATTTAACTTTAAAATTTAGTTTTTTTATCCTTCATATCCAAACTGCCGTGGCAACCATAATACTAGATCAGGTATAGAAACCATCATAAAAAGTGCTATTATTAATACAAATAGAAAAGGAATAACTTCCTTGATAATTTCACCTAATGGTATTCTAGATACTGCATTAATTACAAATAATAAAACGCCATAGGGAGGTGTAATTAAACCAATCATACAATTCACAACTGCTACTACTCCAAAGTGTACAAAATCTATTCCTAACTCCCTACAAGAGGGCAAAAAAAGTGGAATAATTACGAGAATTAAAGTTGTAGCATCGAGTATACATCCTAATAGTAGAATTAATATATTTACACCAATAAGAAATAATAATGGAGAAACATCTAATCCCACAAGATATCCTGCAATTATATCTGGAATATTTTCAGAAGCTACTATGTAATTTAAAATTAAAGCTCCACCTATGACTAAACCAACTGCAGCTGACGAGCGGGCTGACTCTACTAAAATTCTATAAAAATTAGAAAAAGATAGTGCCCTATAAAAAATTGACGCTAAAATAAGTGCATAAAAAGCTGCTACAGCTGCAGCCTCAGTTGGAGTTGTTACGCCTCCATAAATACAATATAACAATATGATGGGCATTAATAATGCTGGAAATGCATTAAAAGTTATTTTAGGTAATTCCTGTAAAGGTACAGATTCTTCAGGCTCATATCCTCTTTTAATTGCTATTAAACTGTTCATAGCCATAAGGACAGCTCCCATTAATATTCCGGGTATTATACCTCCAAGGAAAAGATAACCTATTGAACTATTAGAAACCAATGCATAAAGGACCATTGGAATCGAGGGGGGTATGATTGGTCCAATTGTGGCAGATGCTGCAGTTATTGCTGCTGCATAACCTCTAGTATAGTGACCAGATTTAACCATCATATTAATAATGATTTTTCCAATTCCTGCTGCATCAGCTACTGCTGACCCTGACATTCCAGAAAATATTATACTAGCAACAACATTTACATGACCAAGGCCACCTTTAAACCTACCAACTACTGCTATACAAAAACTTAAAAGTCTATCGCTTATAGTACCAGCATTCATAATATTTGCTGCAACAATAAATAATGGAACCGCTAGTAAAATAAAGCTACTATATAAACCATCTAAAACAACTTTACCTGCTAAACCTATTCCTTGACCTCCTACCCAAAGGTAGGCACAAGAACCAACAAAAATTGCATATGCTATAGGTGTACCAATAGCTGATAAACTAAATAAAAGTATTAAACAAATTATAAACTCATAAGACATTTTTATTCTCGCTCGATGAATTTATTTCATCAGCATCTGAATATAATAAATCAAATTCTGCAGAGTTTTTATATACATAATAGGCTCTATAAAAATAACGAATTGATACAGCAATGCAAAATATGAAGAAAACCATATAAATATCTCTTACACGTATCCAATCTCCAAAAACATTTGAAAGTGTTGCTGTTTTTTTCAATCTTAAAATATAAAACTTACTCCAAGTAGGTTCTATTACAATTAAAAGAGTAATAGCAATTATCAAAGCACTAATAATAGCCAGCCATTTACGTATTTTTGGAGAAACACTAGTATATAGCATATCAAAAATGACATGATCCCGTTGTCTAACTATTAAGCCATTTCCCCAAAAAACCATCCAAATCCACATCAAAAGACAAAAATCAAGTGTCCATCCATAAAGAGTAGGTTCAAGAAAAGGAAAAATTTCTTTTATCCATTCTGCACGTGCAGTATATCGTATGGTAACTTGAAGAATAAAAGTTGCAAACATGGCGGCCATCATTAAGGCCGCCACAATTTCAAAAGCGTGAATAATTCTACTTTTTATATTTTCCATAGAACCTCACGCTTTTTTTATTTAATTACCTAATGAATTAATTTTATCTAAAACCCCATCAGGCCATGGATCAGAGGCATCTGTTTCTAAATACATTTTTTGAACATGACTTCTAAATGCTGCAAGGTTTGGTTCATAAATTTCAAGCCCCTGCTCTTTTAAGAAAGCTACTAAGTCCCCTTCTTTTTGAAGTTGGATTTGTCGAGCACTTTCAGCTGCATCAACAGCTGCCTTTTGTACTGTAGCTTGTTGGTCTGAATTTAAGTTATCCCAAACAGCTTTTGAAAATGCAACATAATTTAAATCTACTAAATGAGATGTAAGTGCTATTTGGCAAGTAACCTCATAGAATTTTGCATCTACAACTGTTGGAAGTGGATTATCTTGACCATCAACAGATTTAGTTTGAAGAGCTGTATAAACTTCTGTAAATGCCATTGGTGTAGGATTTGCTCCAAGAGCCTTTCCTAAAAATTGCCATGCATCAGTCCCTGGCATTCTCAAATTAATTCCAGCAAGGTCAGAAGGTGTTTGTACATTAACTTCATCTTTACATTGACGTAAGTTTACATGTCTTCTTCCTAAATACATTATACTTAATAATTTTACACCTAATTCTTTCTCTACCATTGCTTTAAACGGATCCATTAAAGAATCATTGAAAACTTTTACTTGGTGGGCAGCATCTTGGTGTACATAACCAGTAGCGAATATTGAAAACTCTGGAAAAAATTGAGCTAATTCTTGAGCTGAAGTAATTGACATTTCTAAATCACCTGAAGCAATAGCTTCGAGTTCTGAATTTTGCTTAATTAAAGATGCATTATAATAAGGCTCATATTTTGCAAAACTTGCAACAGCAGGTGCGAATACTTTTTCTAAAGCAATACTTCTTTGATCAGTAGCTGATGCAGGAGTTGACATTCTTAATGTAACATGACCGTCAGCAAAAGCTATAGAAACAAAACTAACTACTAATAAAGTAACTAGAATTGTTAATTTTTGTAATATATTAAAATGTAGATATTTCATGATTATTTTCTCCTTATAACAACAAGAAGATTACAGATTTTCAAATGTAATTCAACAGTATTAGGGTACTAAATAAATTATAAATTAAATTATTTTTTTTAGCTTATCTATTATCTCATTAGACGATTTAATCAAAGGTGGCCTTACATTTAGCCAAATTTTATTTTTTGTTTTTAAGTATAATAAGGTTTTTATTGCTGGAACTACTGGAAAATTTAAAATTTTATTAACAATTTTATTAATTGATGGATTTTCTTGCTTATTTTCAATTATATTTAAAATCTCCTCTGGATAAATATTTGATAATCCACAAATAGAACCGTCTCCACCTAATTTAAGGACCTTAGCAATTAACCTTTCATCCCCAACAGTAGTTACAATACTATTATGTTTAAGATATTTATTAGTTTGTTCAATATCACCAGAACTATCTTTAACACCTTTTACAAAATTTTTGCTAAATTGATCTTGTAATCTTCTTATGAGTTCAGCATCTATTCTAATTTTAGTGATTTGTGGAATATTATAGAGTAAAATTGAATTTTGATTTGATATACTATTAAAAAGATTAATAAACCAACTTTCAAGAGCGTCTTTATGAAGTTCTTTAAAGAAAAATGGTGGTGAAACTAAAAAATTTTTTATGCCTAATTTATTATAATTTTCTATCTCTAATTTTGCTGTTTTATAACTTGATTGAATAATAGACACATTAGTTTGTTTTGTCTTTAATTCATGGGACAATAAATACTCCAAGGATTTAATTTTTTCTTTCAAGCTAATTGACGGTCCTTCCCCAGTTGTTCCAAAAAATGTAAATGATTTGATATTATATCTTAGAAGATAAGATATATGATTTCTTAATTCGTTAAGTTCAATTTTATCTTTTTTGTCGAAAGGGGTCGCTATAGCGACCGATAAACCAAACAATATTTTCACCATTGATGATAATTTAAAAATCAATAATATCTAAACATTATTTTATTATAAAATCTAATGATTATTTAATAACTGATTTTTTTTTATTATAAATATGTTGAGTTAATTAATAAATTTAAATTTTAAATAATGGTCGAGCATTAATTGAAAAAAAACTATAAATTTAAAAATGATAACTTTGAACTCAATTTACCTTCATCAATTAAATTAGGAGATGTTGCTGGAATTTCTTTAGATGAAAAAGATAATATTTATCTTTTTAATAGAGGTGAAAATCCCATAATTGTTATTAATCAAAAGGGTGAATTAATAACAACATGGGGTCATGGTATTTTTAAAAATCCACATGGAGCTCATATAGGGCATGATCAAAATATTTATCTAACAGATAATGGAGATCATACATTAAGAAAATTTACATTAGATGGTAAATTACTTCTTCAAATTGGAATACCTGATACATCTCCAGGTTTTATGAGTGGTAAACCTTTTTGTAGGTGTACTCATTCTGCATTAACACCAGAGGGCAACATAATCGTATCAGATGGTTATGGAAATGCATCTATTCATATTTTTGATCAAAAAGGAAAACATTTAAAAACATGGGGGAATCCTGGTTCTTTACCTGGTGAATTTAATTTACCTCATAATGTTTGTTGTGATGAAGATGGATGGATTTATGTTGCTGATAGAGAAAACTCCAGAATTCAAATTTTTAATACTGATGGAAAATTCGAAAAACAAATCACTAATATGCACAGACCTAGTGGATTAGCAATCACTCCAGGGTCTAATCCAGATTTAATTATTGGTGAATTAGCATCATATCTTGAAGTTAATAAATTTTTCCCCAACCTTGGTCCTTTTGTAAGTATTTTTAATACTGAAAGCAATTTATTATATAGAATAAGAAATGAAAATAAAAATAGTTCAACTTATAGGATGCTAGTATCACCACACTCTATTGCTTATGACTCATTTGGAAATATTTATGTTGGGGATGTTGTAGAGACTGACTGGCATCATTTATATGCAAATCAACCAATGCCTAAGCTTATGAAGAGATTTCATAGATTTGCAAATATTGGTCTATGGAAAAATTATATAAAAACATTTTGAAATGACAAATTAGACATTATAAGGATAAATTATGAAAAAACTTTTGATAGCCTATTTGATTATTATATTATTTAATACTAACTGTAGCAAAATTAGAAATGATACAACTATGATGTTATGTACTAGTTTGGAAACAAATCCCAATTTGTGTTCTAAAACTATATCAAAAAATCTTTGATTTTATTAACTGCTATTATTTATTAATTAATATTAGTCCTATAATTACTAAAAATGCAGCAAAAAGAAAATCTGGGGTCATAACTTCACTTAAAATCAACCATCCAAAAAATATTGTGAATATTGGAGTTAAAAAAGAAAAGCTAGCAACACCAGAAGCTGGATATTTTGATAATAACCACAACCAGAATAAAAAACCTCCTGCGACAACCACTATAGACTGAAAAAGTAAACCCCAGAAGTGAATAATCTGAAAGTCTCGGATTGGATTTTCTATAAAAAATGAAAAACAAATTAAAATTGGACCCGAAACCATTACCATCCATAACAACTGCATCTCAGGAGTTTCTTTATTAAAATTAGAATTTTTCGCAATTATGATTAGTAATGCCCAGAATAATGCTGCTAAAAATGCTAAAAAGTCTCCAAACAAACTTGAAGAATTAATAATTAGACCTGTATCATTATTATAAACTGATATTACAACTCCTGAAAAAGCTAAAATTAATCCAAACAGTTTTATAAAAGAGAGATTTTCTTTATTTTTTGTGAAAAAAAGTAAGATAGTTAACCAAAGAGGCATTGAATAATAAATTATTGAATTTCTTGAGACACTAGTAAAATCTAATGCTAGAAAAAGAAATAAAAACTCTAAAGCAAAAACCAATCCAGCAACTAAACAAATGATTTTATTTTTTGTATTAAAAACAATTGTTTTTTTGGTAATCTTCATCCATATAATAATAAATAAAAAAGCAATAAATGATCTAATTCCGGCAAAAAATATTGGATTTAAACCATCATTTACAATTTTAATTACCACATGATTTATACCTAATAATAATGAAAAAGATACTAAAGCAATTGCTCCAAAAGTATCAATTTTATTTTTTTTTTCCATTTTTAGATCATATATCATAAAATTAATGAAGATTTTCTATTCAATTGATAGATTAAGTCGTTATATTTGTATACTGCCTTACAAATTATAAATATATCATGTCTAAAATAAAAATATCCTTAATTCTCTTTTTATTTCATCTTTCAAAAATAGTAGTTGCTGATGAGCATTCTGTATCAACTACTTTTTCTTGTGATGTTTTAAGACATGTTCAAGTATTAAGAACTGTAGTTACAGAATTTGATAAATTTAAATTTGAGGTAATAGTAAAAAAAGAAAATATAGTTTTAACCGATAGATATTTTTATGGATCTTCTAATTTAGAATACATAAATAAAGAAAGTGAAAATAATTGGTTTGCATCTGATGGAACAAATAGATTTAAATTAAATAAAAATTATTTGTATATTTCAAGAATTGATGATGTTGGAGTAAAATCTATAAGTGCTTTTTGTAAAATTAAAAAATTTGAATAACAATAATTATTTCCCTTAGTTTTCAGTATCTTTATCATCAGTTTTTGGAGATACTAATGAATATATCGACCTTTGTCTTATTATTAAAACAGCAATAGCAAGCATTAAAATAGCTCCAGCTTCATATAATAAGTTTTGGGGGTCAGACCCCTTTCCTTGTAATATTATCATTCTGCTTAATGCTGTAATCGCAATAAAAAGAGGCAAAGTAATGGGTATACTTCCACTTCTATAAAATACACCAACCATACCTAATACCTCTGTATAAATGAATAATAACAATAAATCAGCAAGTTCAACTTCTCTATCAATAATTAAAGTCGATATCTCAATAACAGTTGCACAAACCGTTGCTATAGCAATACAAATTAACAAAAGCCTTTCGGTAGTTTTTATCAGAAATTCGAAATCCATTTTACTGCTCTAACTTGTTCTATTATATAATTAATTTTTAAAGTTCATCTTTTCAAGTTAAAAAAAAAATATCTATAATTATTCAAACATATATTGTAAAAAATTTTTAAATGAACTTATTACAATCAATTGATCTATATTGTGAACGACAAAATATTTTATTTTGGAGTGAACCTATTAATGCTTTAACTAATTTTTTTTTTATAGTTTTTGGTCTTTATCTATTTTTCAAAACTTTCAATGACAAATTCTCTAGAGTTCTTTCACTTGAATTGGTTATAATTGGTGTATTTTCATTTTTATTTCATACTTTTGCAAATTTGCTTACAGCAATTATGGATACTTTTTCTATCTTAATTTTTGGTTTTACTTATCTCTTTGGTGCCAATTTTTGGTTTTTAAATTTATCGATAACTAAATCTATTTCAGGAATATTAATTTTTGTTCCATATAGTATATTAGTCACATTTTTTTTGCAGCAATTTTTAGGATCGATGAATGGTTCAGCCTTTTATTATTCATATGTTTTTTTGTTTTTGGGATATTCAATTTATCTAAGAAAGAAAAACCCATATGTAAGTAAAAATTTATTTATTTGTTTTTTTGTTTTATTGATCTCAGTAATTTTGAGGTCAATCGATCATAAATTTTGTTCAAATTTATCTTTAGGAACTCATTTTTTATGGCATATTTTAAATTCAGTAGTTCTTGGAGTTTCTATAATTACTTTCTACAATAAAAAAGTTTTTCTTCATAAAATTTAAAATAATCTAACATACTATTATAAATAAACATAAATCAAATTGAATGATATCATTATCATTATTATACCCAATGAAATATTGATTTTTTTCCATAAATTAGGTGACTTAATGAGTGGACCAATCTTAAATCCCATATATCCTAAAAAGAAGAAAAATAAAAAACTAGAACTGATAGCACCCAACAAAAAAGAGAACTGTTTTTCTGATTGTACAGAATTAGATATACTACCTATTAAAAAAACTGTATCTAAATATACATGTGGGTTTAACCAAGTTATACCTGAAATCGCTAATATTGTTTTATATAGATTTCTATTATTTGTATGTGAGATTTGAAAATCTAAATTACTCTCTTGGTCAAAATACATCCCTTCCCTTATTTTTAAAACTCCATAACCTAACAACCATAAAAAGCCAATCAATATTATAAAGTTTTGAAGGATAACATTATTTTCTATTATTAAATATAAGCCGGAGTATCCTATTAAAATTAGTAATGCGTCAGATAAAGAGCAAAATAAACAAACGATCATTACATATTTGCCAATAAGGCCTTGATTAAAAACAAATAAATTTTGAGCGCCAATTGCTATTATTAATGAAAATCCTAATAACAATCCTTGTAAATACGAAAAAAATATAACCAAAATAAATCAATCAATTTAATTTTGTTTTTAAACTTAAGTAAAAAGTAGCTAATATGATGATTAATGTACCTATTATAAAATTTAATCCTAGATCTTCATCAAAAATATAAATTCCTACTATATAAGCAAATGGAATTGATAGATATTGAAAAGGTGCTAAAATTACCGCCGGTGCTAAAGATCTACTAAAAGCTAATAAAAATTGTTGAATACTTGATAATAATCCACAACAAATTAAAATTGATAAAGTACTCAAATTTTGGGGTATTTCTTCTCTTGAAATGATAAAAGCTAAAGTCAATATTATAGCACCTGATATATTATACCATAAAGCTGTACTAATAGGCTCGTCATAATTTCCTAATTTTCTTAGGTAAATATTTAGTAAAGCCGCAAAAAATGCGGAATTTAGACCCCAGAAAATTCCAAAATTTAACCAGCCAGATTTTTCAGGGTCAATTATTATTATTGAACCTAATAATCCAAATATTACAGCAAACCATCTTTTTAATTCTACTTTCTCATAAAGCATTATCGGTGCCATAATTGTAATGAATATAGTCACAAGCTGTCCAAGAGCTATAGTTTTACCAATACCTATTAATGAAATAGCAATAAAATATGAGGTAAGTCCAGTTATTCCAATAATTATTCTAGCAATAAGGGTTTTCTTCTTATTTATATGCAAAAAAAACTTTCCTCTTTGTGATAATCCAACTGTAAAAAGTATTGGTAAACAGAATACATATCTAAAGAATAAAATTGTAATAATTGAAACGTTTGGAGATAAAAACTTTACAAATGTAGCAATTGCAGTGAGTGTGAGTATTTCTAAAATACATGTTACAACACCCAAAGGTATTTTGTCATCATTTTTAGAATAATACATTAATTTACCTTAAGAAATTAGATAAAGTGATATTTAATTTAGATCTATTTGGTAAGACTTTAATTTTTCTAATTTGATAATCTCTAATGCTTTTTCATTAGTTGATAATAATTTAACTCTAGGAGCAAAACC
>MDTB01032310.1_pt1 | contig 16748 bp, 17 predicted proteins | sample 811161 | NCBI WGS metagenome assembly MDTB01 (sample SAMN05326650, study PRJNA326480) | marine metagenome | isolation source: seawater | place: Mediterranean Sea | collected 2009
AAGATATAAATCTTTAGTAGATATGAAATGCAAGTATGCTATTAAATATATAAAAGAGGTCACAAAAGGTTTTTATAGGCATATATGCAAATGAATTATTGGTTGTTTAAAAGCGAGCCTTCTAGTTGGTCTTGGGATGACCAGAGAAAGGCAGGAAAGAAGGGTGAAGGTTGGGATGGCGTCAGAAACTATCAGGCCTCAAATAATATGAAAAAAATGAAATTAGGTGATCATGGATTTTTTTATCATTCAGTTTCTGAAAAAAAAATAGTGGGAGTAGTTGAAGTTGTGAAAGAATATCATCCGGATCCAACAGATAAATCAAATAAGTTTGGAATGGTTAGAGTAAGAGCTTTGAGAAGTTTGCCTGTTCCTGTAACATTAAGTGATATAAAAACAAATAAGGCTTTAATAGAATTTCAAATGATTAAACAATCAAGGTTATCAGTTGTTCCCGTCACGAAACAAGAGTGGACTGCAATTTGCAAAATGGCCAATTTAAAAAATTTATAAATATACTATAATATAGAAGTGGAGTAATTTAAGATGAGCGATATATATAAAACACCTAGTAATTATGCTTCTGAGGTACTGGTAGATAAAGAAGAATATGCCAAAATGTACAACGAATCAATTAATGACTCTGAAGGTTTTTGGGAAAAGCACTCCAAAAGAATAAATTGGATAAAAAATTTTACCAAAGTTAAAGATATTAGTTACAGTAAGGAGAATCTTTATATAAAGTGGTTTGAAGATGGCTCATTAAATGTAGCAGCAAATTGTATAGACAGACATACTAAAGATAAAGGAGATAAAGTTGCCTTAATATGGCAAGGGGATGATCCTAATGATGTAAAAAAAATAACTTATTCAATTTTGTTATCAGAAGTCTCTTTAATGGGAAATATATTACTGAAGCATGGTGTAAAAAAAGGAGATAGAGTTACTATTTATATGCCAATGATTCCTGAGGCAGTATACGCGATGTTATCTTGTGCAAGGATTGGGGCAGTGCATTCAGTTGTTTTTGGAGGTTTTTCACCAGAGTCTCTAGCCGATAGAATTAAAGACTGCAAGTCTGACTTTGTAATTACAGCTGATGAGTCAATTAGAGGAGGAAAAATATTTCCACTTAAAAAAAATGTTGATGACGCTATTGAAAAAGTGGGAGGTGTTAGGAATGTTCTGGTAGTTAGAAGAACTGGAGGTCAAATAAACTTTGATGAGAATAGAGATATTTGGTGGCATGAAGAAAAAAATAAAGTGGATAATTTTTGCAAGCCTGTTGAAGTAAATGCTGAAGATCCATTATTTATTTTATATACATCGGGCTCAACCGGAAAACCTAAAGGGGTACTTCATACCTCAGGAGGTTACTTGGTTTATGCTTCAATGACCCATGAATATATTTTTAACTATAAGGAAAATGACATTTACTGGTGTACAGCAGATGTGGGTTGGATTACAGGACATTCTTATATAGTTTATGGTCCATTAGCCAATGGTGCTACAACATTAATTTATGAAGGGTTACCAAATTATCCAGATGCTTCTAGATTTTGGGATATTTGTGATAAACATAATGTTAATATTTTTTATACCGCACCTACAGCATTAAGGGCAATAATGAGAGAGGGTGACGAGTTTGTAAAGAAAACTTCTAGAAAAAGCCTAAAGTTACTAGGAACAGTTGGAGAGCCTATTAATCCAGAAGCTTGGAAATGGTATTATGATGTAGTAGGAGATGGAAATTGTCCTATTGTTGATACTTGGTGGCAAACAGAAACCGGAGGAATTTTAATTTCACCATTACCGGGTGCTAATGATATGAAGCCGGGTTCTGCAACAATTCCTTTTTTTGGAATTCAGCCAGCCATAGTAGACAAACAGTCAACAGTATTAGAAGGAATGGCAGAGGGAAATTTGGTAATAACAGATAGTTGGCCAGGGCAAATGAGAACAGTCTATGGAGACCATCAAAGGTTTATTGATACATATTTTTCCACTTTTGAAAATGTCTATTTTACAGGCGATGGAGCAAAAAGAGACGAAGATGGATACTATTGGATCACAGGAAGAGTAGATGATGTGATTAATGTATCAGGACATAGATTAGGAACAGCCGAAATAGAAAGTGCATTGGTATCACACGACTCGGTTTCAGAAGCTGCTGTCGTAGGATATCCTCATGATATAAAGGGACAAGCTATTTATGCTTATGTAACTCTTAAGTCTGGGCATGAGGGAGATAATGAATTAATTCAAGATTTATTAAAAACAGTAAGTGTTGTAATCAGCCCAATAGCTAAGCCAGAGCATATTCAATGGGCCCCTAATTTGCCAAAAACCAGGTCAGGAAAAATAATGAGAAGGATATTAAGAAAAATAGCCGCTAATGAAATTTCTAATCTTGGAGACACTTCTACATTAGCAGACCCTGCGGCAGTTAAAGAACTAATAGAAAACAGACTAATAAAATAATTACAGGAGAAAATAATGGAAAAAGATTATTTAAAAGTATACTTGTCAGGTGAAATACACTCTAAATGGAGAGAAGTTATACAAAAGAAAGTTTCAGATATGAAGCTGCAAATAAATTTATTATCTCCAGTAACAGACCATTTAGCTAGTGATGATTGTGGAGTTAAAATTCTAGGGGAAGAACAAAAAAAGTTTTGGCACGATTATAAAGGAGCTGGCATTAACTCTATTAGGACTAAGAATATGATAGAAAAGTCTGATATCGTAATTGTAAAGTTTGGAGATAAATATAGGCAGTGGAATGCAGCTTTTGATGCTGGGATGGCAGTTACATTAGGAAAGTCTCTTATCACATTGCATGAAGAAAGTTTAGATCATGCTTTAAAAGAAATAGATGCGGCATCTAGTGCAGTATGTAGAACAGAAGAACAAGTAATAGAAACTTTACAATACGTTACAGGAAGTTAGATTAAACAGATAAATTTATTTTTGTAATGTTATAAAAAAAATCAAAAATCTGATACCCTGCCTTTTACTTCCCAGTCACCATATCTAGTAGGCTCAGGACCTTTTGGTCCTCCAATTTCTTTATATATTTTTTTTTTAATTTTTTTCTTTTTTAAAATAATTTTTTCTTTTTCTTGTTTTTTATTCATAATATAAATTTATATGAAAAAAATAGATAAGACTAGGATTTTAATTTTAAAAGGAATTTCCCAACATCTAAGAGGAGTTCCTCTTAAAAAAATAAATGATTACTATAATAATTATTTTAAAAAATATAATCTATCAGAAAAAGATATATCTTTTGTCACTTACTTTACCAATATAGCAATAAGACATAGGGGCCAAATTGAGACCATTATCAAACATTATATAAAAAAAAATCTTCCAAAAAATATTCTAGAAATTAAAGCTGGTTTAATGTTAGGAGTAGCTCAAATATTTTTTTCTGAAATACCATCTTATGCTTTGGTGGATAGTACAGTTAATCTATTTCAAGGTAAAATTAAAAAATGGAGAAGTCTAGCTAATGCTGTTTTAAGAAAAATTAATACAGAGAAAAATAATTTAGAAAAAATTAAAAATAATTTAATACTTTCTATTCCAAGTTGGCTATATACAGATTGGAAAATTCAATATGGAGAAAAAAATGTAAAAAAACTTTTAGAAGTTCTTCAGAATGAACCAGGAATAGATTTAAGAGTAAAAAATAAAACAGACTATTGGGTTTCAGTATTAGGAGGAATTAAATTAGGGGACAACACAGTAAGGGTTTTTAATAAAGGAAATGTAGAAAGTTATAAGGGATATAAAGAAGGAAGTTGGTGGGTTCAAGACATTGCGGCTCAATTGCCAGTAACAGTAATGGGAAATATTAAAAAAAAAAGTATTTTAGATTTGTGTTCAGCCCCAGGAGGAAAAACTTTACAGATGCTAAGCCAAGGGGCATATGTTAAAGCAATTGAGGTTTCGAAGGAAAGGTCAGAAATGCTTTTTAAAAATATAAGTAGAATAAATTTATCAAAAAATTTTAAAGTTGAAGTGATTGATTTGATGTATTTAGAATCAAAAGAAAAGTATGACATAGTATTACTTGATGCGCCATGTTCTGGAACAGGTACATTTAGAAAAAATCCAGATGTCGTATGGATAAAAAATAAAAATGACGTTATTAAAAATGCAAAAAATCAAAAAAAGCTTTTAATAAAAGCATTAAGTTTTGTTAAAAAAAAAGGTTTTCTTATTTATAGTAATTGTTCATTACAGCATGAAGAAGGAGAGAACTTAATTGATGATTTAGTTAATAAAAATATTATACAATTAGATATGATTAATGAAAAAGAAATTTCTGGCTATCCTAAAGAAATAATTAATAAAGGATTGATAAGAACTCTCCCTTATATGTATAATGGAGGTATGGATGGTTTCTTTATAGCAAGAATTAAAAAAATATAGTGAGGAAATGAAAAGAAATATTTATAAACCTAAAATTGCGGCTTCGATTTTATCAGCTGACTTTTCTATTTTGGGAAAAGAGGTAAAAGATGTTGATAGGGCTGGTGCAGATATTATTCATATTGATGTTATGGATGGTTCATTCGTTCCTAATATTACTATTGGTCCTGATATTGTTGCTAGTATAAGAAGTTATAGTAAAAAAATATTTGATGTTCATCTAATGATTAAAAGCCCTGCAAGTTTTATAGACAACTTTTACAAGGCAGGAGCTGATATAATTACTATACATTTAGAAGCAGAACGGCACCCTATCAGAACATTAGAATATATAAGGAGTTTAGGAATAAAAGCAGGTATTTCAATAAACCCTGGTACTAGTGAAGAAAACCTAAAATATTTATTAGACTATTGTGACTTAATTCTAGTAATGTTAGTAAACCCAGGTTTTGGTGGGCAGAAAACTATAATGTCACAAGTAAAAAAATTATATAACATTAAGCAAATTATTAAAAAGGAAAACAAAAAGAATATTCTTTTGGAAGTAGATGGAGGAGTGAATATAAAGAACTTTTCTACTTTAGTTGACGCAGGAGCAGATATTCTTGTTGCAGGAAGTTCAATATTTAATTCTGGTAAAAAAATGTACAATAAAAATATTAAAAAATTGAGAAACTCTTGGAAGAGAAGTGATATTAAAGAAAATTTTTAAAAGAATTTTGTTAAAAACGCCAATTTATGATTTTTATTTATCAAAAAATAATTTTTCTGAAATATTAATAACTCCTCATGATCCTTGGCCAGGTGATGCATCTATTGGAGAAAAAATTTTACAAGGAGATTTGAGCTTTTCTTCAAAAAAAAAGGAATTAAAATCTCAAAAGCTGTTATGGCAAATAAATAATAATAATAAAGATTTTTGGAATGAGGAAGTTCATACATTTAGTTGGCTTAGGCACCTAAAGGCAAGGTCGGGTCCGCTTGCTAGGAAGCATGCAAGAAAAATTATTATAGATTGGTTAAAGAAAAATAATAGATGGAATGAAAAAACTTGGCGACTTGATATTATTGCAAGAAGAATTTCTTCTTGGACTACAAATATAAGTTTTCTATTAGCTGATAAAGATGAAGAGTTTTCATCAATATTAAAGGAAAATCTTTTTAAGCAAATTAAACATCTGAATACTTTCACAACAAAAAAGTCATTAGAAAAACTTGATAAAGTTTATGCAAAAGATGATAGCTCAATAAAAAAATTTAAAATTTTAAGAGGCTTGGTTTTAAGTGGAGTATGTTTAGAGGGAAGCCAAAAAAGTTATGAAAAAAGTTTAGCTTTACTAAAAAATGAGATACTTAGTAATTTTAATGAAGAAGGTGTACATTTTAGCAGGCTTCCATCTGCTCAGCTTTCAATCTTAGGAGATCTTATTACCATTAGGGATATTATAATGGCTGCAAAAATAGACGTTCCAGAGTATTTGTCTTCACAAATTAAAAAATCTGCTCATAGTTTAAGGTTCTTTAGAACCCTAGATGGTACTTTAAGTACTTTTAATGGCTCTAAAAGAGAAACAAAGTTTGTAATTGACAAAATCCTTAACGCAGCAGATGGGAAAGCTAGAGGAAAAGGACCATTAACTTTAATCAGTAGTGGCTATGTAAAATTATTAGTCCCAGAAGCATGTGTAATCATAGATACATTAGCTACAAATAATAAAGCATTATCTAAAACTCCACATGCTTTGGAGGTTTACGTCGGAAAGAATAGATTATTAGGATCTTGTGGAAGCTCTTTTTCAAAAAATACAGAATGGAAAAAAATTTTAAAATCAACTGCTGCTCATTCGGCCGTTTCTCTAGAAGATTCTGATGCATTCATAGGAACTGACCTCAAACAGAAGACATTCTCAAAAAGATATACTAAGGATGGCTCAGAATTGGCGGAGCTCATACATTATGGCTACTTTAATAGATTTTCTACTATATGTTTTAGAAAAATTGAACTTGGAAATAATGGAAAAAATATAGCAGGATTGGATAAAATCGAGAGTAAAAAATTAAATAAGTTTAATATTAGGTTTCACTTTTCCCCAGATATTAAAATATCTCTTTCATTAGATAAAAAATCAGTAGTTCTAGTTACAAAAGAACAAGGTTGGAGGTTCTTATATGAAGGACAAGCTAAGCTTAGTCTAGATCCAAGTATTTTTATTCAAGATGACGGGAAAATAAGTAGTACATTTCAAATAGTATTAAGTGGTTCAACAAAAAATCCTCAGACCAATATCCTATGGGGGTTTAAAAGAATTTCATAAACTTATTAATTCAAAATACATCCTGCTACAGAAAGCCCTACACCAAAACCCATTAGACACACATTTCTATTTTCAGGAAAGGTTCCATTTTGTTTGAGATTGCTAATGGCAATGGGTATAGTTGCAGATACAGTATTTCCAAGGTTTTGAATGTCAACAAACCATTTCTTATCTTCAATATTAAGTTTTTTCTTAAGTTTATTTAAAACAACTCCACTAGCTTGGTGAAATAAAAATAAGCTTATATCCTCTTTAGATAAAGCAGCCTTTTGAAGAAGCTCATGAGTTGCCATTGGAACTAATCCTAAGGAAAACTTTAATACTTCAGGACCATTCATATACAAATTAGCTTTTGATGGAGCATCTCTTACCATTAAATGTTTCCCTCCTGAACCATCCGTTTTAAATATAAAAGGGCCTATTTTTTGTTTTTCGCTTTTCTCTACAATGGTTGCGGCAGCCGCATCGCTAAAAATAGGACGACAAGTTCTATCATTTTTTGATATATATTTTGAATAATGATCAGAGCAAACTATTAATATTCTTTCTGCAAGATCATTTTTAATTAATGATGTTGCCAAAGACAAAGAATATACAAACCCAGAGCAACCCTGATTTATATCAAATGCTAATGAGTTTTTTGTTATACCTAACTTATCCTGTAGCAAGCAAGCTCTAGTAGGTAGGGGGTTTGTTGGTGATTGGGTGACGTATACGATGCCATCTATTTCTTTGTTATTATAATTTTCTATACAAACTTTAGATGCTTTAAAACTTAAATCTTCAGGTGTTTCATTATCTTCTAATATATGTCTATTATTTATTCCTGTTTTAGAAAAAAGTTTTTCGTAATTCCATTCGGGGTTTTCTTTGCAAATATCATTTAAACTTTCTTTTTTACTTCCTAATAGATAATGGATCGATGCAATTCTTGTCATTTTTATATAAAATTTAAATCAATTGTAACATAATATAATAATTAATTTAAAAAAGCTTTAAGAATATGAAAATCTTTTATCAAATATATTTAGACTACACATTATTTATTTTTTTCACTTTATCCCTTTTTTTTACAATTATATTTTTTAAATTTCTAATCCCGTTATTTGTAAACTATAAATTTTTAGATAAACCAAATAAAAGATCTAATCATATTGAACCTGTAGCATTAGGAGGCGGTTTAGTAGTAATTCCTTTAATAATTTTAATATCATATTTAACTGGCTATGTTTGGTCTTTTGCAAATATTTTTGTTTTTATTTCTTTATTTTTTATTTCTTTAGTAGATGACTTTAAAAATATAAGGGCTTTATATAGATTAATTATGCATTTTTTTTGTATTTTTATTTATGTACATTTTTCACTTTTAGAAAATATAAACTTTACGCTATACTTTAAAGAATCTTATCTCACTATTTTTATGTATTTTTTTTTAATAGTAGGAATAACATGGTTTATAAATGCATTTAATTTTATGGATGGCATAGATGGAATTACAGCTATTCAAATCATTTTTTTAACTTGTTCTTTAATGTTTTTTAATTTATTTTTAAATTTAGATAATAACGTTTTACATTACTGTGTATTAGGGGTAATTTTAGGTTTTCTTTTTTATAATTGGCATCCAGCTAAAATATTTTTAGGAGACTCAGGAAGCATTCCACTAGGTTTTTTGATGTTATTCCTTTTAGTAGAATTCTCTTTTTCAGGATACTGGATAGCTGTTTTAATTTTGCCAATGTATTATTTATTAGATACTTCAATAACCTTATTTCTTAGAGCGTGTAGAAATGAAAAGTTTTGGCAACCGCATAGCCAGCACTTTTATCAAAAGGCAGTGAGAAATGGTCAATCTCACAAACAAGTTTGTATAAAAATAATATTATTATCGATAGGTTTGTTTGTTTTTTCCTTTTTATCAATATTAGAAAAAAATAATTTTATATTCTTAATATTATCGTTCGTTTGGAGTATATTTTTCCTTTTTAATTTTTCTAAAACAAAAAAAGCTATACGAAAATGATGCGACTAATAAAAATAAGGTTTTTAATAGTTTTACTTATTGATTTTTTTATAAGTATTTTATCTATTAACTTATCAGGGTTTTTAAGGCTAGGAGAGTTTTTTATAAATTCTTATGAGGTCATTATAGCTGCAATAGTGATTCCAATTACTTTTTATTTATTTAAAATTTATAAAACCTCTTGGCGGTATTTTTCACTTTTAGATATGTGGTCTTTAATTAGAGTTTGTCTTATTGCTAATATATTTATCTTCATATCAATATTTATTATAAATCGACTTGAAATGATTCCTAGGCTTGTAATATTACTAAACTTTTTTTCTTTATCAGTACTTACCTGTGGAGCAAGAATAATTTATAGAAGTATGTATGAAAAGCTCAACTTAGATATAAGTAAAAAAAAAGAAGGCATTATTCCTGTTTTGTTAGTGGGCTCAGAAGAAAGTGCTGACGACTTTATTAGAGGTACTGAGAGAAAAAATAGTTCTTATAAAGCTATAGGAATAATAAGTGAAAATAAACTTAATACTAAAGAATATCTCATTAGAGGAGTTCCGGTATTAGGTGTCCTTGAGGATGCAAATCAAATTATAAGTAAGTTACATAAAAAAAATCACTTTCCTCAGAGGTTAGTTATTGTGTCTAGTAGTATTAAAAGCATAGAAATGTCAGAACTTATGAAAATATCTCATAAAAATGGTATGAAATTAGGCAGGGCTCCTGCTCCTAGTGAAGTCTTAGATAGCAAACCTTCTTCTTTAATAAGAGAAGTTAGTCTTGAGGACCTATTGGGAAGAAGGCAGAATAGATTAAATACTAATAAAACTTCACAATTAATTAGTAAAAAAGTCGTATTAATTACTGGAGCAGGGGGAAGTATAGGAAGTAAATTAGCTAAAAAAGTTTCAAAATTAGGGCCAAGTAAATTAGTAATGTTGGATTTAAGTGAAAATGCAATTTATAACCTTAAAAATTCCTTTGGCGAAAGTACTAATAAAAAAAAATATATTTTTCTTTGCTCTAATATTAGAAATAGAAATGAAATGGAAAAATTATTTATTAAGTACAAGCCTGATGTTATTTTTCATGCAGGAGCACTAAAACATGTAACAATTTGCGAAGAAAATATATCTGAAGCTATAAGAACAAATGTAATAGCTACAGCAATGTTAGCGGACCTAGCAGAAAAATTTTCTAGCTCATGTTTTGTTCAAATTTCTACAGATAAGGCAGTTGAACCATCAAGTGTTATGGGGCTTACCAAAAAATTAGCAGAAATTATAATTCAGTCTAAAGACAAGCTAAGCAAAAGTGATACTAGATTTATAACTGTAAGATTTGGAAATGTTTTAGGTTCAACTGGTTCTGTTGTTCCACTATTTAGAAGACAACTATCAGAAGGTGGCCCGCTTACAGTAACAGATAAGAATGCTACTAGATTTTTTATGACTATTGAAGAGGCTGTAGACTTAGTAGTTTATGCTTCGGCAGAAAATATTTTTAAGAAAAATATTCCTAAAGGCTGCATAAATGTATTAAATATGGGGGCATCAGTAAAAATAGATGATCTAGCAAAGCAGATTATTAGGCTTTCAGGTTTAGTCCCTGGAAAAGATATAAAAATTAAATATATAGGCTTAAATAAAGGAGAGAAGTTATATGAAAAGCTTTATGGTGACAATGAAGAAAAAGTGATTCAGGATGCAGAAGGGTATTTTTTAGTTAAGAGTAAAAAAAGACAAGCTTTTAGTATTGATGATATTCTTACAAATTTAGAAAAGTTATGTAATAGTCAAAAAGTAAATCTTTATTATAAATTATTTAAAATACTAGGGTAAATAAATTGAAAAACATATTAAAAGTGAATAAATGTTTGATATCAGTATCAGATAAATCAGATATTGTTAAACTTGCAAAAAGCATTTCTGCAAAAAAGATTGATATAGTATCAACAGGTAATACCTACAAAAAACTTAAGCAAGAGGGTATTAAAGTAAAAAAAGTTGAAAGTATAACTAAATTTCCAGAAATTTTAGAAGGTAGAGTTAAGACTTTACATCCTAAAATTTTTGGAGGAATTCTAGGTGATGTTAATAATGTTAGCCACTTAAAAGATATGCAAAATCATAAATTAGAAAAATTTGAGCTAGTCATAGTCAATCTTTACCCTTTTGAAAAAGTTATTGAGAAAACCAATAATATACAAAAGTGTATAGAAAATATAGATGTAGGAGGACCCTCTATGATTAGAGGAGCAGCAAAAAATTATAATTCTACTGCTGTAGTGATAGATAAAAATGATTACAAAGAAATTTTAATGCAAATAAAAAATTATGGAGGTTTAACTTTAGATTTTAGAAAAAAGCTTGCTTATAAGGCTTTTTATAGAACTATGCAGTATGATACAAAAATATCAGTATGGATGAGTAGAAATATTTTAGATAAAGAATATAGTGATTTATTAATATCAGCTAGCAAACCAAATAAGTTACGTTATGGAGAAAACCCTCACCAAACTGCTAGTTTTTATTCTACAACTAAAAATAAAAGTATATTTTTTGAAAAACTTAGTGGAAAAGAGTTGTCTTACAACAATTTAAATGATTTAAAATTAGGTTTGAAATTAACTGCAGAGTTTAGTTCTCCTACATGCGTAATAATCAAACATGCTATTCCTAGTAGTGTTTCTGAGTCAAAGGATATTAAATCAGCATGGGATAAAGCATATAAGGCAGATAGCTTGAGTGCGTTTGGAGGTGTTGTAATATTTAATAAAAAGTTAGATGAACAGCTTGCAAGAAAAATAAGTAAAGTATTTTTAGAAGTTATTGTAGCTCCAAATTATACAGAAAAAGCTTTAAAAATTTTACGTAAAAAAATAAACTTAAGAATTATTAAAATAAAAAATATTATAAAACTAGTAAAAACTTTCAAAAAAGATATAACATTTTTGCCTGGAGGTGTCTTAGTGCAGGATGTAGATAAATTTAAAGTTTCAATAAATAAGCTTAAAGTAGTTACAAATAAGGCCCCTTCAAAAAAAGAAAAAGAAGATTTAGTATTTGCATATAAAGTAGTAAAACATGTAAGATCTAATGCTATTGTTATAGCAAAAAATAAGACCACTGTAGGCATTGGCTCAGGTAATACTAGTAGAGTAGACTCAGTACAGTTTGCAATAATTAAAGCAAAAAGATCATTTTCAGGAAAAAGAGATAATCTCTTAGGGGCGGTAATGGCATCTGATGCTTTTTTCCCATTTTCTGACAGTATAAAAATAGCAGCTAAAGCTAATATAAAAGCTATTATTCAGCCCGGGGGGTCAATTAGTGATAATAAAGTTATAGAAGAAACAGATAAAGAAAAAATATCAATGGTATTTACAGGAAAAAGGTGTTTTAGTCATTTATAGTTATACTAATTATAATGATTCTAAAAATTTTACTAATATTTTAAAATATGTACTATAATTTGATAATAATAACTATTATCATATAAAATATTTTAAGGAGTAAGTAATGAATAAAAATTTTGGAACTTTACTAATAACTATAACTATAATTAATATATTTATTGTGTGCTTTATTGCTTTTTATTTGACTAACAAAGCAACTTTATTGCTAGAAAATCAAAAAGTTATAGAAGCTTTATCGATGGATTTGGATGAAGATATTCATGAGTTAGAGGAGAGACTAATAGTTATAGAAGCCTTCGTTAAAGATATAGATGAAGATGTCCATAGTTTAAGAAAGTAAAAAATTGATTAAAATTTTGATAACATTTTAATATACGGTCTTTCTGCATCTATTGAAATATTCATTAACTCTGTAAGGTTTACTAGAAATATTTTTTTTCCATTTTTCTCAATTAATAGCTTTTGTGTTTTTCCATAGCATAGCTCATAGCCTTTTTTATTAACTCTCATCTTTAGGCAAAGCTGAGAAATTTTCCTTTCTCCGGTATTTTTTACAACTATCCTAGTCATCCAATGGCAAGCATCATAAACGTTTCCTAATCTGTTGCAACTAGCCTTATTTCTTTTAAAAACTTTTGGGTTGCTTATTGAGTATTCTATACTCTCTGACATTACATAATCCGAAGAGGTAATTAAAAAAATTATTAACAGTGATACAGCTATAATTTTTTTATAAAAAAACTTTATCATTTTTTTTCCTTTTTAAAATTTATCCCAAAAAAAAATGAACTAAATATTAAAAAAAGTAAACTTATAGAGCTTAAAAAAAGTATGTATGTTAAAAATGACCCCATAATTTTTCCATTATGTACTTCTGTAATTACTCTATGAAGCGAAACTCCTTTTCCTTGATAAATTTCTAAATAACTTTTAGCAACGATTGGATCAAGGGAGTTTTTTTTAAACCAATCTACTTCTAGGACATTTTTAGCTTTTACAATTTCTTTATTTGCAATTGTAAAAACATTATTTTTAGTCTTAAAAATTATGTTTTTTGTTTCAGCTTCACCAACTTCTAATATCTCATCGTTAAACTCTTTCTCTTGAATATCTATAACCTCAATTTCATTCTCAAATTCTTCTAGAAAATATAAATATACTTTTTTTTCTAAAACTATTGTTAAAATATTTGACTCTTTATTGTAGTATGCATTTTTTATATTTTGTTCAAACCTATCTATAAAAGTTTCTTTATAATATAGGTTTTTATCTAATAAGATAATTTCATCTTCACTTTTCCCTAAATTCTTCACATCCTCAATACTAAGCATTTTGTACTTTTTTAGGATATATGTACTTGATAAATACGTGCTATCTAATCCAAAATATTTAGGATAAAGAAGCATTATTCCTGTAACGGTAAGAATTAAAATGAAAAAACTAAATATAAATCCTACATATTTGTGTAATAGTCTTAAAAAGGTTTTTGTTTTAGCATTTATTATCATTTGAAATATTGTCCAATATTAATGCAGTTCTTGCCATTCTATCCATAGAATTTACGGATAAAGTAGCTCCTGAGATATTATCAATATTTCTTGTAAGACGATACTCATTATTTATTTTCACATTGTTAAATTGTGCTAAAAATGATTGGTATTTAATTTCATAGCCAATCTGCTCTCTATAAATGAGAACATGAGAGCTTTTAATTTTACAGCTTTCTACTACAAATGAAGCAGTAATAGGTTTATACTTTCCTATAGAGTTTAAAATCCATATAGTTTTATTATCGGCTCTCCAGTAAGAAAAAATTCTTTTCTTGTATTTATTGCCCATGGGAACTTGAATTTTGCTTAGCTGTTCTTTTTTTAGTATAACTCTCTCTTTAATCAAACTATTAGATTCTGCTAATTTATTTATAAAATTTTTTTCCTCTAACTCTAGTTTTGCAAATAGAGAGGACTGAAAAAATACTGTAAAAAATATAATGTAAAAAATTTTATTCATATTTAAAATATAGATCTTTTATTTAAAAATAAAAGTGTTCCGCACTCACTACGAAACACTTTTGAACCAATTCTGTTTAAATACAATAATAATCCGGGAGGAATTATTCAAATATTAAGCAATCAGAATTGGTAACCCATACCAAAGTTAAAACCATGAGTACCTTTGTTATCAGAATATGTTTTTGTATTTTCATAATCTACCTTAAGTACTGCATTTGGCGACAACCAGTAATTAAATCCATAATCATATTGTCTAACTTTAGCGCTTGTTCCTGTTGTAGTAGAAGAGTCAGCTTTTTCATCGTTAAAGCTAATTCTACTAAAGACACCAAAAGAACTATCCATAGCTCCTCCAATAGACCATCTATAGGATGGCTCTATATATCCGCCCCATTGGTGTGCATATCCATTAGTATTACAAGCATGAGTGGTATCACAATCTAAGTCCCACCATCCATAAAGGCCTCTAAATCCAAAACCTTCTGTTGGCGACATATTAATATGACCTCCCCACATTTGTCCTGAAATTTCTCCAGAAGCAGCTGTATTGTCAAAGTCTTGAGCATAATTAGTATAAACAGCTAATTCTACACCTGCTATTCCTGTATATCGCATTCTTGCGGTATACATTAAACTCGAACCATCTTGTTCTTGAATTTTACCTCTACCATCTCTTATATCTCCAGTGGTTGTATCTAAACTAGAGTGCACTGCAAAAGTAACATCTACATTATCCTCTACTGCAGTTTGTCCTAAAACTCCTGCTTCCCACCAAGTATTTGCAAACAAGCTTTTTTCAACAGTATTTCTCTCGACTCCATAAAAGGTAGGAGGCTCATGTGTTTCGTTAATGATTCCTACAGGAACAAGAAATATACCATATTTTACAAAAGTATTATCCATACCCATATAGCCTAAATTTTGCTCTAAATACATCTGTTCTAATTCAACAGCTCCGTGTCCGTCTTTGATGTATGCATGTTCAATCTCTACTTCACTATTGAAATTAAGCCATTCATTAAATTCATGTCCTATAAAAAAAACATATCTATGCGCATCAACTACTTTTGCATTTGTGTTTAAGTCATTTGATTTATGTGCCATTTCCCAGTGTAACTCACCATATCCACCTATTGATGTTCTGGTCCACCATCCGGGCTCCCCTTGCACACCTTCTTCTATAGCTTCTGCTAAAGAGTCAATCTCAGCTCTCATATCTTCAATTTGTTTTTCTAAATCAGCGTCTGCTTGAGCAAAAAAACAAAAAACATAAGCTATGAAAAAGATTTTGTAAAAATTATTCATTATTTATCCTCATTGATTATTAATGTATATATATATGATAATAGTTCTCATTGTCAATATAAATGATAATCATTCTCAATAATTTGAAAAAAATAATAATTGTTGTATTTTTGCGACAGTGGGAATTTAAATAAAGTTACAGAGAGTTATCTTTTATATATTTATTTGTAATTATTATAGTAGTAAGTATTGGAGCTATAACATTTAAAACAGGAAAACAGAATAATATATTACATAGTACACCATTTTTAAGGTTGTTCATAAAAGTAGGGTTTCTTACAGACAGTTTGTATGTAATTAACTCTCCATATTCTTTTGCTATTATATAACTTGAAAGCAAAAATTGAAGACTTAATATTACTAGAGCGTTAGAGATAACAAATAATTTTAAAAATATTATTAATAGAAATATAACTAGAGCATATAGAAATATTTTTATACTAACTATAATACCACTTAAATAGGATAAACTTTTTAATTTTTTATTTTTGTTTTTGCTTGTAGAAAAATAAACTTCTTCAACTATGTCGTCTAAAAAAAAACTAACAATAATAGAAAAAAATGGAGGTATCAAAAAAATAAGAACAGAAAATATAATAAATTTCCAAAACATTTGCAGCATTTTGTCATAAAAAGATCCTAATATAATCTGTATCCATGTTAAGGATGGAGCTAGATTCCAAAAATAAAAAAAAATAAAAACAACTAATAAAGTAGCAAATAAAAAAGATAAAAGAATTATTCTAAAAATATTTCTATTTTTAAGCAAACTTGCGAAATTTAATAAAGAATTTTTTAAATATTTAATCATTCGAGTTAATAGGAAGCATAGTTGCTATGTTAATTTCACTTTCTAAATTTTTAGCAAACTCTAGAAGCTTTAAATCTTCAAAAGGAGGTGCGACTATTTGAATTCCTATTGGTGCACCATTTTGAGAAATGCTTGTAGGAATAGCAATACTTGGACAATTAGTAAGAGATATAGAGGCACATATCATAAGCCAGGAAACATAATTATTAAATTCATGACTATTAATCTTCTTTACCCATTTAGTATCATGATTAATTGGAGCAACTGAAGAGCTAGGGGAAATTAGGAAATCATAATCTTTAAAAAAATTACTAATATTTTGATATAGCTGCTTTCTTATATTTTCAGCTTTTATTAAGTCTTCGACCTGTAGCTTTTTTCCTTTTTCTATATTCCAAATTATGTCTTCCTTTACATTGTTTTCTTC
>MDTB01235634.1_pt1 | contig 16745 bp, 15 predicted proteins | sample 811161 | NCBI WGS metagenome assembly MDTB01 (sample SAMN05326650, study PRJNA326480) | marine metagenome | isolation source: seawater | place: Mediterranean Sea | collected 2009
ATCTTCGGTGCGCCCGATAATCCGGCCGGGCAGTTGTCGCATAAACGCACTGCGAGTGCAGATAAACCCGAAGGACGGCCCGCCGGACGCCATCGGCACACCGAATGGCTGACCGTCGCCGCAGACAATATCGGCGCCCATTGCGCCCCACTGCCCTGGCGCTTTTAAGACGCCCAGCGTCATTGGGTTAACAACGCCAATCACCAAAGACCCTTGCTCGTGAGCCCAATCGGTGAGTGCGTCGACTTCTTCTAAACCGCCAAAAAAGTTTGGCTGAGCAATGATTACGGCAGCCGGCGCAGTGCTGGACGCGGGCAGCGCATCTGCATCGACAATACCGCTGGGGCCGATAGCCAGCATTTCGATGGTGATGCCTTGATTCTTCACAATGTTGCGCGTGGTCTGGGTGTAGTGGGGGTGCACCGAACTGGCGACAAGCACGCGCCCTGATTTGTTCTTTTTATTCGCTCGAACGGCCATTAGCACAGCTTCAGCCAGTCCACTCGCCCCGTCGTATACCGACGCGTTAGAGACATCTAAACCCGTCAACGCGGCCATCATTGATTGATATTCGTAGATTAATTGCAAGGTGCCTTGGCTGGCTTCGGCTTGATAGGGCGTATACGCCGTCATAAATTCGCCGCGTGCTGTCAGATCCCAAACTGCTGAGGGGATATGGTGATCGTAACTGCCGCCGCCAAGAAAACAGCTGTAGCCGTCGTCCTGAGCGGCGCGAGCCGCCATAAATTGCAGCATCGCTTGCTCGCTCATCCCGCTGGGAACGTGGTCTAGCTTGTCACTGACAAGGTCCGGCGGAATTTCATCGAAGACGGCATCGATGTCCGCAATGCCTATCTCAGCCAGCATCAACTGAACATCGGCTTGAGTGTGGGGGATAAAAGGCATTTACGTCTCCAATCGATTCAATTGCGCAGTATTCTTACTGTTCTTAGGGCCCAGTAATGCTTAGCGAGGGCGCGCTTTATTGTCAGGAGCTGCCGATCAGTGATCTTCGTTTTCACATACGTCGGCATAAGCCTCGGCATCCAACAAATCGTCTAACTCCCCTTCATGGGATGGCGTAAGTTTAAAAAACCAACCGTCTTCGTAAGGGGAATCGTTGGCGGTTTCTGGCGCGTCTTCCAGCTTTGCGTTCACAGCACAAACGGTACCGCTTACGGGCGAGTAAATATCTGAAGCCGCCTTCACAGATTCCACCACGCCCGCCTCATCTCCAGCCACCAGGGTTACGCCGAGTTCGGGTAATTCGACATAGACCACATCACCCAGCGCTTCTTGGGCATGATCACTAATGCCAACCGTTACCGTGCCTTCTTCGTCAGCACGAGCCCATTCGTGGGTTGCCGCATACTTCAGATCTGTCGGTATCTCGCTCATCGTTGGTTCAACTCCTTCTCATAACGCCCTAGTGCGGACGATTTTGGCTCTGCGGCATCTACAGACAATGACTTCGGTGCAATCATCAATGCCGAGTTCATGAAACGAGAATTTTACCCCGCCTGACAAACGGAGGCTTAACAAATCGCGCTTTTTTCAGCTTTCCTCGGATATCTACCTGACAGTCCCCCGAGGCGTTTTTAGGCACCCGAGCGAGGGCAATACTGTACTCCATGGTTGGCGAATATGTCCCGCTGGTTATTACTCCCGGTCCAGCATTTGTCTCGACTTGCTGGCCATGACGGAGGATTCCCTTATCTTCCAAAACCACTCCCGTCAGTTTTTGCGCCACACCTGCACGCTTGTTCTCTAGCGCGGCGCGACCGATAAACTGACGCTGGATCGGCTCCCACGCAACCGTCCAGCCCATATTGCTCTCTAGCGGATTGGTGCTTTCGTCAATATCCTGGCCGTACAGATTCAGCCCCGCCTCGAGCCGCAATGTGTCGCGCGCGCCCAGCCCAGCAGGAACCACGCCCTTGGCAAGCAAATCGGCCCATAGCGTCACTCCGGCGTCGGCCGGCAACATGATTTCAACGCCATCTTCACCGGTGTAGCCAGTACGCCCGATCAACCAATGCTGGCCATTTTTCTCATGCGCCATGGCATAAAAAGGCGCCAGCTCTATTAAAGAAGGAACGCCCTCGAGTTCTGCCAACATTGCAACCGCCTGCGGACCTTGCAGGGCAATCATCACCTCGCGCTTATGCTCAATGCGCATATTCACCAGACTCTGACGCTCAAACCAGTCGAGCATTTTTTCGCAGGTACCAGCATTCACCACACAGCGATAACGATCTGCCAGGCGATAAATAATCAAATCGTCCAAGATGTTCCCATGAGCGTTTAACACCGCTCCATACAGGGCCTGATTTTCCTGCAGCTGGCCGATGTCATTGGTCACCACCTTGCGCAGGAAGTCCGCAGCATCGGGCCCGTCCACATCGACAATCGTCATGTGCGACACATCAAACATGCCTGCGCTTTGCCTTACCGCCAGGTGCTCTTCAATTTGCGAGCCGTAGTTGACAGGCATCTGCCAGCCAGCAAAGTCGACCATCTTGCCGCCGCAATCTAGATGCGATTGATATAAGGGAGTTTTATTGCTCATTTATTACCTCTGATTTTCTTACGCATCCACACTGGAGCACGGACTTTGGGTCGGTCCGGGCCAAACCTTCGCACTCAGCTATGCGGTTGGAAGCGGCGCTCCAAGCCCATAGCCTGCTCCATGACCTGACGTTTAAGTCCACCGCTGCCAGCGAACATCGATACCCCAACATTGCGCACCCAACCGGCCAACGGTGTTTGACCCGCGTAGATGCGACGCAGTCCGTCTAACAAGTGCAGCATCGCCTTGGAGCGCAGGTGTCGCGCCCGCGCGAATTTCAGCCATAACCTAGGCTGACCCAAATCGTCAGCATGTTGGGCTACTTGCAGCAGATGCTCGAGATCTTCAAAACCTAGATTTACACCCAAGCCTGCCAGGGGATGAACTACCCGCAGCGCATCACCGATCAGCAACACCCGAGGATGGGGCAATGCGGTGGCGGCAAGTTGTTGCGACAAAGGAAAGGCTTGGCGCTGGGCGCACTCAAGAATCTGCCCTAGGCGATATTCGCTGGCTCGACTTAAGGCCTGACAAAATCGTTGCTCGGACATGGCTAGGTGGTGTTCGGCACAAGCAGCTGATTGCGACCAAACTATGGAGCATTGATCCGCATGTACGGATGGCAACAAAGCCAGAGGGCCGCCTAGCAAAAAACGCTGCCAGGCGGTGTCCTGATGATCGTACTGAGCGCGAACTACGGTAGTTAGGGCAACATCGCCAGTTGCCATGGTACTTATGTGCACTCCCAGAGCGCGGCGCACGGCCGAGTTAGCGCCATCCGCCGCCACTATCAGGTCCGCTGCAATTCGCGCTCGAGCACCGGGGGCATGGAGCAGCAAATCTGCGCCATCCGCTCGGGTTTCCACCCCCGCAACTTCACCCAACTCAACGCTAACTAAGGGCTCGTTGTCCACAGCGTGCCAAAGCGCATCCAACAATGGTGAAACTTCTACTAACCACCCTAACGCTTCTTGGCCCACTTCGGCAGCGGCGAACTCAAGCTTCTCTACCCCTCTTTCTTCCCAAACATACATCCGCTGATAACAAGCGGCGGCAGCTGGCCAAGCGTTTATCCCCTCGAGCAACTGCGCAGAACGCGGCGACAAGGCGACATTGCGAATGTCCATGTCTAAACCTCTTGGTCCCTGCTGGGGCCGTTGACGGTCGACCAAGGTGACTTTATAGCCAAGACGCGCCAGCCATAACGCAGCAGTAGCGCCCACTGGGCCGCCGCCAACTACAGCAATATGCCCACGATTAGTGCCGCTCATGCCGCTTCCCCTGCCAACAACGCCTCTATATGACTAATCTCCTTCACTGCAGCGGCACTTAAAACTTGGCAGCCAACGTCGGTAATGGCCACGTCATCTTCGATTCTTATTCCCAAACCACAATATTCCTGCGGCACTTTTTGCGCGCAGGCATCGGCAGGGATATAGATCCCAGGCTCGACAGTGAGCACATGTCCCGGAGCCAGCGTCCGCCATACGTCACCTAGCATGTACTCGCCCACGTCGTGCACGTCCATGCCCAGCCAATGAGAACAGCGATAAGGACAAAACTGCTTGTACAGACTCTGCTCCATCACCTGCTCGACGCTACCCTTGAGAATGCCCAGGTCAATTAGCCCTGCAACCATTACGGCCAGCGCCGCATCATGAGGGTCGGCGACGGTGTTGCCAGGCTGGCAAGCCTCTATACCTGCTTTATTCGCTGCTAGCACTACGCTGTAGAGGTCGCGCTGCGGTCTCGAGAACGTTCCGCTCACCGGAAAGGTTCTGGCAATATCGGCCGCGTAGTGCTGGTACTCGCAACCCGCATCGATAAGCACTAAATCGCCATCGAAAAGAGATGCATTGTTATTGGTGTAGTGCAGAATGCAGGCGTTTTTGCCGCCGGCAACGATACTCGGATAAGCATCTCCGCTCGCACCTTGCCGCAGGTATGTTGCGATCAATTCGGCCTCTAGGTCGGCTTCGTTTTTGCCAGGGCCACAGGCTAGGGTGGCCGCTCGAATGGCTGCAACACTGATATCCGCCGCTCGCTGCATCACCGCCAACTCTTTCGCGCACTTACTCAGTCGTTGCTCGTGCAGCAAAGGCTGTAGGCTAGTAATTTGGTCTGCTGGGGTGTTTGGCGATCCTGGAACGGTGCCTAACCCGCGAAGATAGGCAAATACGCGCGCGTCCCAATCAGGGTGCTCGCCTAAGCTCATGTAAATTCTCGAACGGCCTTCCAGCAACCCAGGCAAGATGTCGGCCAAATCTGCAATTGGGAAAGCATCGTCAACCGCCAATTTTTGCGCAGCTCCTTCAGGGGCCAGCACAGGTCCGTCGCGCAGCTCCAGCTCTGGGTCCTTTTCACGACAGAACAATATCGTCTGGCCATATGCGCGGCCTGGGATAAGCACTAGCAAAGCATCTGGTTCAGCAAACCCGGTGAGGTAGTAGAAGTCGCTGTCTTGACGAAAAGGATAGTTTATATCGCGGCTACGACGTTGCTCGGTAGCCGCTGGCACAATCGCAACTGCGCCAGGCTGCATAGAATTCATTAGGCGGGTGCGGCGGCGAGCATAGTCTTTATTCGTAAAGGTCAGGCTCTTCAATCCGCCCCTTCCTGTGTCTGGTGCTCATCCATCAAAGACAGTACCAACAGCGTGCCGACGCGTACGTATTCGAAAATCTCCATTAGCGCGGCTTCGTTTTCTTCGTTGCCCACGTCGTCAATAGAGGCTTCATAGTCGGCACTGTCGAGACCTGACAATGCTGCAAGATCACGAATAATCTCCTGCACGTCCACCGGTAGATTATGGTGTTCATCGTCAATTCCAACGGCAAAGCCGGCAAGAAATCCTCCGCACCAATCTGCCACCGCTTCAACTCGCTTAGCCATCGGCTCGTCATCTGCGGGGATCAGGGGCACGAAACTCATTTCCTGATCGTGCAAACCATCTAAGGCAGCAGTAATAAATTCTCCCAGCGCTGCCTCGTCAGATAGCGCATCGGGGCCAGCCAGCTCTACCAGCTCGGCGACGACAAATTCATGAGCACCAGAACAGGCCATGCCGCATACCATGCCATGCAGTTCTGGAGGTGGAATTGAAAAAGCAGCCATCTCGGCCTTAATTTGGAGTTCTGACAAGGGATTTTCACCGAATTGGAGGATGGCCTGGGGACTACACAACGCAAAACAATCAGCGCAAACTATCGCCCAGACCCGAGCAAAATGCTAGAGAAGTCATAACAGCCCCAGATGAGCTAGCGCTCACGGGTCCACTAACTGAAGTTGCGATCAAAAACATGTCGGACAACCTCTCCCCAACAGAAGAACTCAACCGGCTCGAGCGCCAGATCGATGAACTGATCAGCACCAGCGAGCGACTCCAGCGCGAGAATTCTGCCCTGAAAGTTCAACAAAGCAATTGGTCTGTGGAACGTGCCAAGCTGATCGAAAAAAACGAACTGGCAAAGAGCAGGGTAGAATCGATGATTGGTCGGTTACGCGCACTAGAAAAAGATTAACGCTCTAGTGATCACTTATTGCACCACGTGGTCCCGCTGGCAGTATCTCGATATCCGCACCAAGAACAGGTACATCACTCTATGAAGACTCTTAGCATCAACATCATGGACAAAGAATTTCAGGTTGCCTGCCCAGATGGTGAAGAGGAGGCTTTGCTACGTTCAGCCCGCTATCTGCATGAGCAAATGAATGAAATACGCTCGACGGGTAAAGTGGTAGGACTGGACCGTGTTGCCATCATGGCTGCACTGAATATCACAAACGCCCTGCTTAGCGGCAATCAAAGTACCCAAGCAAATGAAGACATTACCGCGCGACGACTTCGCTCGGTCAATGACCGCCTGGCGAATGCGCTGGATACCGAGGCAACCCTTAAGCCCTAGTCTCAACCCGCAATCGCTCTGCGAGGCGTTGCCCTCGGTAGATTTGACTCACTTTTGCTAAAACGTGCTCTCGGCTACGGCAAGATCATCTAACTAATGACTAACTTGCAGAAATATCTAGCCTAGCGACTGAGCGAATTAACGTTATACTCTGCGCTCTCCTGGGATGTTTGCCAGTGGTCGCGTCCTTGAGCCGTTATAAATACGACAGGAAGTCTTTCGTCAGATTAGTGTGCTTACCCAAACTTATGGGCCGCCTTCGATCTGACTAGGGCTTCCGCCTTGAACCAAAACGGTTCAGGGCAAACCAACAGCGGCATTACCGGGAGACCTATTTTCGCAGCAGGGTTGATACCTTCTCCACAGCGAGCGGTTCATCATGTCCAAGTCCTCGCGCGCTACTCTGCGTCGCTATTTTCGTCAACGCAGACGTAACCTCAGCGATGCAGATCGACAACACGCAAACCAGCGTATCTTTATTCATCTGTTATCCATGCCTGGGTTGTGGCTTTGCGAAAACGTCGGCGCATATCTTGCTAGCAATGATGAAGCAGGTCTGGATAGTTGGATAAGACACGCCTGGCGACGCCAGTTTTCTGTCTGGGTCCCCTATGTGCACGAGGAGGACAACCTCATGCATTTTGCCGCACACTACAAAGGAGCAGCTTTGCAGCCTGGCCGTTATGGCCTGCTGCACCCCAGTAAAGAAGCTCGCCGCTTACCAGCGAGCGACCTGGACGCGCTATTAGTGCCACTTGTCGCTTTCGATGCACAGGGCACGAGACTTGGAATGGGAGGCGGTTATTACGACCGACACCTTGCCAATTTCAAAACTCGACCTAAATTGATTGGTATAGCCTACTCCACGCAATTCAGTGCTGAGCCGCTACCATTAGAATCTTGGGATGTGCCCCTCGATGCAGCGGTTACCGAAACAGGAATACGTTATTTTTCCCACCACCTCACTACTCACTCTCTGGAGCATACATGAGCGTCCTAAACATCATCCGCATGGGCCACCCAACATTGCGCACGCCGGCAAGCGAGGTCGCAAAAGATGACATTGTTTCCACCAGCATGAATACGCTGATCGAAGATATGGTAGAAACCTTGGAGGACGCTGGCGGGATAGGACTCGCAGCGCCACAGATCAATCTTCCCATTCGCTTGGCTATCATCCAGGTTCCTGGCGGACCAAGTCGCTACGGCGATATTGATAGCGCGCCGCTAACGGTTTTTTTTAATCCTAGAATCACGGTGCTGGATCCAGCTTCGGCCGGCTATTGGGAAGGCTGTCTTTCGGTGCCAGGGCTGCGCGGCTATGTGCAGCGACCACAGCATGTTCGTGTGGACTATCTCACCCGTGATGCGGAGGAGGCGACTTTGGAGCTCACTGGCTTTCTCGCCACTGTAGTGCAACACGAATTTGATCACCTCGATGGCCGACTCTATGTGGACCATATCAGTGACATGTCGCTGCTGATGTTTGAAGATGAATGGCAACGCTATCATCAAGACAGCTAACTGCACTGTCAGGGCCTTGCCACAACTAAACAGGCACAGCCCTTCTCTGCCGGCATTAGTGCTATCTCAGGAACAGCTCATAGGCGGGATTGTCATTTTCTGCCCAGAATCGATAGCCGATGCGCATTAGATAACGCTCGAGTTCAGCTTTGTCTTTTGCATCAGCATCAAACCCCACCAAGACCCGGCCCCATGCAGCGCCGTGATTTCGATAATGAAACAACGAAATGTTCCAGTGGGTTCCTAAGCCGGATAAAAATTGCAGCAATGCACCGGGGCGCTCTGGGAACTCGAATCGAAACAGCAACTCGTCGCTTGCTTGCCGCCGATGCCCGCCTACCATATGACGAACGTGCACCTTAGCCGCTTCGTTATTGGTCATATCCAGCACTTGATAACGCCGCGACTGCAGCCGCTCTACCAAGCCCGCGCGATCGGGTACATTTTGCACTCCCAGGCCAACATAGATTTGCGCCACGTCATCATCTGAGCAGCGGTAGTTGAACTCTGTAATCGAGCGCTTACCCAAAGCCTTACAGAACTTGAGAAAACTGCCTTTAGCTTCGGGAATGCTTACCGCCAGCACCGCCTCACGAGCCTCGCCCACTTCAGCTCGCTCGGAAATATGCCGCAACCGATCAAAATTAACATTGGCACCGCTGACAATGGCCACCGCGTTAGCAAGCGGCGGCGCTTGCCTGAAGTAGCGTTTCATGCCTGCGATGGCGAGGGCGCCTGCTGGCTCCGCAACACAGCGTGTATCTTCAAAGACATCTTTAATCGCTGCGCAAATTTCATCGATGTTTACCACCACCACATCGTCAACATAGCGCTTAGCAATCTTAAAGGTTTCCTTGCCAACCTGGGCAACGCTGACACCATCAGCAAATAGATCGAGGGTTTCTAACGGAAGTTTTACGCGGCGGCGCGCCTGCATTGCCGCATGCAGACAGGCTGACCCCTCCACCTCGACGCCAATGATCTTAGTGTTGGGATGTAAATACTTTACGTAGGCAGCCACGCCAGCAATTAGGCCGCCGCCGCCCACCGGGACAAAGATGGCGTCCACCGGGCCGGAGTGCTGGTTGATGATCTCCATACCAACCGTGCCTTGGCCGGCAATCACATCTACATCGTCATAGGGGGGGATATAGGTCAGATCTTCTTCAAGGCATAGCGTCTGTGCACGAATTGCCGCCTCATTAAAGCTGTCGCCATGCAGTACAACCTTGGCGCCGCGAGCGCGAACCGCATTAACTTTGATGGTCGGAGTATTTTTGCCCATGACGATAATGGCTTTGATACCCAGGTGCTGTGCTGCGATCGCCACCCCCTGAGCATGATTGCCCGCCGAGGCAGTAATTACGCCCTGATCTAGCTGCGCCTGCGAGAGCTGAGCCATCTTGTTGTAGGCACCGCGGATTTTGAAGCTATACACGCTCTGCATATCTTCACGCTTTAGGGTAACTTGGCAACCCAGGCGGGCGCTCAGCAACGGTGCCTTTGACAACGGCGACTCGACTGCCAAATCGTATACCCGCGAGGCTAGAATTTTCTTTACATAGGTTTCAAGCATGTCACCATTTTCCCTGTTATCGCCACTGTCCACCAGCTATCTATCGCGTTAAACCATGACAAATCCACAACTCCTAAAGCAGCGCGCTGCTGCTGCAGCCCTTGACTACATCAAACCAAGGCTGACATCCCGCAGCATCGTCGGTGTTGGCACTGGCTCCACCGCTGACTGTTTTAGCGACGCCCTCGCTAGCGTTAAACATTTGTTTGATGCTGCGGTCTCTTCCAGTGATGCCACCAGCGCACGCCTGCGCGCTCATGGCATTCAAGTTTTCGATCTTAACGCGGCAGCTCAACTGGATGTTTATGTCGATGGCGCTGACGAAATTGATCTGTGCCGAAATATGATCAAAGGCGGCGGCGCCGCTTTGACGCGAGAAAAAATCGTCGCTTCGGCTGCAGACGAATTTGTTTGTATCGCCGATGGCAGTAAAAAAGTATCGCAACTTGGAGCTTATCCACTGCCGGTGGAGATCATCCCTATGGCACGTAGCGCTGTTGCACGCGCACTTAAGTCCTTGGGCGGACAGCCGATCTGGCGCGAGGGCGTGGTTACTGACAACGGCAACTGGATTCTTGATGTGCATGATTTCGCCATAGTTGATCCGTTGGCTACAGAGCAGGCGATCAACAACATTCCTGGCGTAGTGTGCAATGGCATTTTCGCGTTCCAGGCCGCCGACGTCGCTTTTCTAGCCAGCGCCAATGGCGTTGAGGAACTGCGCTAGGAGGCGGTTAAGGGCAAAAGCTTGTCCGGATTCAGAATTTGGTCTGGATCGAAAACTGCTTTGAGCGCACGCATTAGGGCCACTTCTTCTTCGCTGCGGCTAAAGTTCAAGAAGTCACGTTTGAGCAGCCCAACCCCATGCTCTGCCGAAATACTGCCTTGACGCTCAGCCACTAGGGCGAAAATCTTTGGACTCATGGTATGCCCATGCTGGAAAAATTCCTTTACCGACATGGTTTCGGGACGAAGAATATTTAGATGTAGATTGCCGTCGCCAATATGGCCATACCAGCAAACTTCAAAATCTGGATATCCCTCGGTTACATAATGATCGACGTCTGCAAGAAATTCAGGCACATCACTAATACGCACCGACAGATCATTTTTATAAGGTGTATAGGCTGCCAGACTTTCGGAAATACCTTCTCTTAACTGCCAAAGCGCTGCTGCCTGACTTTGATTTTGGCTAACTACGCCATCAACAACCCAGCCCGCCTCCATCGCCTCGGTAAACGCTCGTTCTGCCTGAGGCAGGGCCGACTCATCAAATTCAATAAGGGCATAGTGTGCTACAGATTCGGCCAGCGGCGACGGCAACTGACGATGATCCTGCACCTTGGTTAGGGCTAAATCGGAGAAAAACTCAAACGCCGAAAGCTCAAGTTTTTGCGAAAAGGTGTGCAATACATCGAGCAGATCGCTGACCTCTGGCACCCCAAGAACCATGACGCATTGAGGTTGCGGGGCCGCAGCAAGCTGCATGTCCAGCTCACAAATCAGGCCGAGGGTGCCTTCCGAGCCAATCATCAAGTGCCGCAAATCATAACCCGTCGCGTTTTTTATCAGCCCCGAATTACAGTTAAGTCGCGCGCCTGTTCCCGTGACGACGCGCATGCCCGCTACCCAATTGCGCGTTAGCCCGTAGCGGATAACTTTAATTCCACCTGCGTTCGTGGCCACGTTGCCACCAATATTGCTGGAACCGGCAGAGGCAAAATCAACCGGATAGAAGAAACCATTCTCTTTGGCAAATTCCTGCAGATTTGCGGTGATCACGCCTGCTTCACAGGTAACAATCCGATCCTTCGCCGAGAAATCCAGTATTCGATTCATTTTCTCGAACGAGACAACGATTTCCCCCTGGCTTGCGACGGCGCCCCCAGACAAACCCGTGCGCCCACCTGAAGGCACAAGCTTATGCTTGCCAGCGCGGGCAAAAGCTACTAACTCTTCAACCTGCTCCATAGACTGAGGAAACACTACGGCGCTTGGCGCGATAGTGAAACCATTGGTCCAATCCTTGCCGTAGGTTTGCAGGCTGGCGTCATCGCGCCTTAGTTGTCGTTCAGAAAATATCTGCTCGAGCATCGATACTCCTTACCTAAAATTCAATTACTGCCATCGCGGGGATGGTGCCATTGGCAGGCCTTATCCAGCCATTCCCACATGGCGGAGAGCACTTCTGGCACTTCATTGACCATGTGATGCCTAGCCGGGGCAATAATGTGAATCGCACCATCGGGATAAAGCTTGTCTATTACCTTCATGTTATAGCGAAAATCTACCGTTCGATCGCCATACCCTTGCAGCACTTTGGGTTGCAGTGGCGAAGTCGGGTAGCGCGTGAACCGCGTAAACCAGTTGACCATGGACTGCACCCAAGATACCGGCACAATCCGCGCCTGCAGAGGGTCTGCAATCTGTAGCGCGACAAATTCTGGATTCTCCATATTCGTCGCCACGTCTCTGGGACGCTGACGCACGAAGTATTTCACAATGTGAAAATACCATTGCAATGTCGCCCAACCATATGGGCGCACCAATGGCGCAAATAGAACCATTTCGCCGGTCAGGGCTTGCTTCGGAGTTTGCTGCCAATACTCCATGACCAAAGCCCCGCCCATACTCTGTCCAAACCAGTGCAGCGGCAGGTTGGCAGATCGTGAGCATGCAAAGTCATGTACGTCGCTCATAACATCCACGTAGTGCTGAAAGTCGTCGATTACAACCCTCTCGCCTGACGACAAACCATGACCAATTTGATCAAAGCCGATCACGGCGATGTCGCGATCAAGCAACACCCGAATGAGATTGCCATACAAGCCAATATGATCGTAATAGCCGTGGCATACCACGGCCCACGCCCTAACGGTGCGCGGCACAAAGGTCTGCACAAAGATGCGCTGATGGTGGCTTACTAAAAGGCCGAACGAATGTTCTGCGTCGGCAATATCCAACGCATAGTAGGCGTTGTACTCGTCAAAGACGCTGTCAGGCAGGGGATTGTAAGAGTCTGCTTCAAGCGCTGCAGACGATAGACATTCGGCTAACGCCGTGGCGTCAAAGTTAACGCGACCGCGTTCAGGAGTATTCAAGACCATACCTCGGAGCAATAATAGTCGATCAGTTAATCTTCGTGTTGCACGCAGGCCGCCCATGCATGCAACGGCAAAGGCCTACTGAACGACAGGCGCCAGATCACCTTGGGCATAAAGCACAAACATGGTTTCTAACGACTTTACGTGAATTTTGTGCGCATTACCGGCCGTGGCAAACGCCTCATAGCGAGACACCACAACATCACGCATGGCTTTTTGTGAGTCGGCTAAATATTTACGCGGATCGAACTCGCTGGGATTGTGTGCAAGATGTTTACGGATCGATGCAGTGGACGCTAAACGCAAATCAGTGTCTATATTGACCTTGCGCACGCCATGAGCAATTCCCTGCTGAATCTCCTCAACAGGAACTCCGTAGGTTTCGGGGATTTCGCCACCAAACTCGTTGATCTCAGCGAGCAGATCTTGCGGCACAGATGAACTGCCATGCATGACCAGATGGGTGTTAGGCAGACGATCATGAATCGCTTTGATGCGTTCAACGGCAAGAATGTCACCAGTGGGCGGGCGGCTAAATTTGTAAGCTCCGTGAGATGTGCCAATAGCAATGGCTAGGGCGTCAACTTCTGTTTTCGCGACAAAATCAGCCGCTTGCTCGGGATCAGTCAGCAATTGCTCCATGCTCAGCACACCTTCAGCGCCAACGCCATCCTCTTCCCCCGCTGTGCCGGTCTCTAAGGATCCCAAGCAGCCCAGCTCGCCTTCGACAGAGACGCCGCAGGCGTGTGCCATCTCAACCACTCGACGAGTGACATCGACATTATAATCGTAGTCGGCAGGTGTTTTTTGATCTTCCTGCAAGGAACCGTCCATCATCACCGAGGAGAAACCCATTTGCATGGAACGCTGGCAAACATCTGGCGACGCGCCGTGATCCTGGTGCATCACCACAGGGATGTGTGGAAATTCTTCAATTGCCGCAAGAATCAAATGTCTAAGAAAATTTGGCCCGGCATACTTTCGTGCCCCTGCAGAGGCTTGCACGATCACGGGTGAGTCAGTGGCGTCCGCACCTTCCATGATAGCGCGCATTTGCTCAAGGTTATTTACATTAAAGGCGGGAACGCCATAGTCGTTCTCAGCTGCATGATCTAATAGTTGTCGCAGGCTTATCAGCGCCATGGTCTAGCTCCACAAGTTAACAAATGACTTCACAATATCGCGGTATTTGGAAAGTGTATCAGGACATCGGCATGCGGGGGTTACTAAGCCTCAGCGCAGCGTTCGCCGAGTATCGCCACTGCCGGCAACTCTTTTCCTTCAACTAATTCCAAAAACGCACCTCCGCCCGTGGAAATATATGAGATGCCCTCTTCCACAGCGTACTTCTCTACGGCTGCCAAAGTGTCCCCACCGCCAGCTATAGAAAAGCCTTCACTGGATGCAATGGCCTCTGCCAACACCCGGGTACCTTCACCGAATTGGTCAAACTCAAAGACTCCTACTGGACCATTCCACATAATTGTCTGCGCCGCCAGCAAGCGCTTTGCCCACGCGCGGGCGGTCACAGGTCCAATATCCATAATCAGATCTTCATCGCCTACTTCACCAATAGACTTCACCACCGCAGTAGCAGATTCGGAAAACTCATTGCCCACCATCACATCTGTTGGAATTGGAATAGTTACCTTTGCTGCAATGGCTGCAGCTGTTTCTAGCAAATCTGGTTCGTATAAAGAACGACCAACGTTGTAGCCGGCAGCCGCGATAAACGTATTAGCGATACCGCCACCAACTATTATTTCATCTGCTATATCGGCCAAAGATCCGAGCACATCGAGTTTCGTAGATACCTTAGCGCCACCGATAATGGCCAGCATCGGTTGCTTTGGACTGTCTAAAGCACTTGCAAACGCGCGCAGCTCAGCATGCATGAGCACACCGGCACATACTTGCGAGGCGAACTTGGCAACACCATGGGTCGACGCCTGGGCCCGATGCGCGGTACCGAAAGCATCCATCACAAACACATCACACAGACTTGCCAGCTGCCGCGCAAGATCGTCCGCGTTGGCTTTCTCGCCTGACAAGAATCGTACATTTTCTAGCATGGCGACTGCGCCTGTAGCGACCCGCGTACTGTCCTCAAGCTTTGTTAGCAACGCCACCTCGCTTCCTAACAACTCACCCAAACGGTTAGCCACAGGCTGGAGGCTGAGGGCGGCATCTACCACGCCCTCGGTGGGCCGCCCTAGATGGGACATGACTATGACCGCCGCGCCGGCATCTACCGCGCGTTGAATGGTTGGTAATGACGCTCGAATGCGCGCATCGCTGCCCACAACCGCATTGTTGAGCGGCACGTTCAGGTCGGCACGAATCAGCACTCGCTTGCCGGTGAGGCTAATATCATCTATCGATTGGATAGGCGGTAAATGCATTGAATGATATCTCGCTTGCTCTTTTCTGGGAGTTTCTTTCTTCTTCGCGCTGCTCGCTAGGCCATGCTAGTAGTGCTAACTCATAACTGTTTGGGCAGTTGCAACCACGTTCTCTACGCTCATGCCAACTTCAGCCATAGCCTGAGCGCCTGGCGCAGAGAGCCCGAAACGATCTACACCAACCACTGCCCCATCCAGCCCTACCCAGCGGTACCAGATATCCGGGTGCCCTGCTTCGATCGCAACGCGAGCACGCACCGCATCGGGTAACACCGACTGTCGGTAGACCAAATCCTGCTCTGCAAACACCTCCACGCATGGCATAGAAACTACACGTATCGCCTTGCCTTGCTCAGTTAGCTGCTGGGCTGCAGCAACGGCCAATTCCACTTCGGAACCTGTGGCGATCAGAATAGCGTCCGGCTGCCCTGCGCATTCCACAAGGGTATAGCCGCCCTTGGCGATGTTTTCGAAGGTCTGCGCGTCACGCACCTGGGCCTTGGTCTTCTGGCGGGTAAATATCAGCGCTGACGGCCTAGTACGACTGGCCACTGCTGCCTTCCAAGCAAAAGCCGACTCAACGGTATCGCATGGACGCCAGGTCGCAAGGTTCGGCGTGCTGCGCAAATTGGCGATTTGCTCCACCGGCTGATGGGTTGGACCATCTTCGCCAACGGCAACCGAATCATGGGTGTAAACAAAGATATTGGGCAGTTGCATCAGCGCAGCCAGGCGCACAGCATTGCGCGCGTACTCCATAAAGATCAAGAAAGTCCCAGTGAATGGACGGTAACCACCGTGCAGCTGCATGCCGTTGCTGATAGCGGTCATGCCAAACTCGCGCACACCAAAGCTCATATACTGAGCATCCGCTGCCTCGGCCCAACGAGTGTTATTCGAGCCGGTCAAATCGGCCGAGCCTCCAAACAACTCCGGAACACCTTCGGCAATGGCCGAGATACAGGCCTGAGATGACTTACGGGTTTCGATACCGGCGGGAGCCATTTGCTGACTAGCAGCAAATTCGTCAATAGGCTGATGCCAATTTGCGACCAGTTCACCAACCTGGCGCCGGTCAAATTCAGCTGCTAGCTCAGGTTGGGCCAAGGTGAATTGCCTATGCGCGTCTTGCCATTGCTGCTGCGCAAGCGCACCACGCTCACGCTGGTCCCAGGCCAAATAGATCGCTTGGGGTATATCCCAGGGTTGCGCTGTCCATTTTAGTTCTGCTCGGGTCAAAGCAATTTCTTCATCGCCCAAAGCCGCGCCATGAACGGCAGCGGTACCGCGTTTATTTGGCGAACCAAAGCCGATGGTGGTCTTGCAGCATACCAACGTGGGTCGACCGTCATAGCTAACGGCTGTGCTCAGTGCATTGGCAATTTCTTCGGCATCGTGTCCATCAACATTACGTATGACCCGCCAACCGTAGCTTTCGAAGCGTGCCGGGACGTCTTCACTGAACCACGGTGTTACTTCGCCGTCGATAGAAATACCGTTGTCATCGTATAAGCAAATCAGCTTGCCCAGTTTTAAGGTACCAGCCAACGAAGCCGCTTCATGCGAAATACCTTCCATCAGGCAACCGTCGCCAGCAACCACCCAGGTACGGTGGTCGACGAGGTTATGGCCGTCGCGATTAAATTCTTCGGCTAACTTGCGCTC
>MDTB01077062.1_pt1 | contig 16739 bp, 11 predicted proteins | sample 811161 | NCBI WGS metagenome assembly MDTB01 (sample SAMN05326650, study PRJNA326480) | marine metagenome | isolation source: seawater | place: Mediterranean Sea | collected 2009
ATTTGCAACAGGAATATCTGAATTGCATCGTGTAATACTATCTTTAGTAGTGAGTACTAAAGAACCCGGACGGCTTGTTATCTGATTTGAACCTCCACAACCTTTATTAACACGACCTAGATAATCTCCTGCATTCATAACTCGCCGAAACCCCCCAATTCTAGGTCCTTTAAAAGGAGTACTTCTTTTACCATAACAATTTGTATTCCAAACTTGTCGCACTACATCACGATCTAATGAACGAAAATTACCATCTATTACTGAACCAAATTTAGGAACCGATGCTCCTACTATGTTAGGGTAAAGGTTCTCATCTTCACTATTTAATAATTTTACACCCATCATATATATTCCCTATATAAAAAAATATAACTATAAATACTGATTATTAAATATGCTAATTAAATGAAATATACCATTATTTATGAGTAATTAACCGGGGAGAAATAGCCATAGTCATCAATTCTTGGAATAATAATTTACAAGAATATGGAATATTCACTTCACTAAAGTCAACACGATTATCACATAATGTACATATTGCAATATTATTTTTTAAATTATAAGGAACCATTCTTCCACATTGATTACAAACAGACACTTTAAATTTATCAGAGCAATAATATAAACGATCTTGTAAAAATCTGCTAATACCATGAGAAACAATACAATCTCGCTCCATCTCTCCACATCTTAAACCGCCATTACGACATCGCCCTTCAGCAGGTTGTCGAGTCATACCCACCATAGGACCTACAGAACGACTATGAGCTTTATCTACAACCATATGTTTTAATCTTTGATAAAAGCAAGGACCTATAAATATTGCTGTTTCAATTTGTTGTCCTGTCTCTCCATTATACATTAATTCATTTCCATGTGACTCATATCCATTATTTTGTAATTTTTGACTAATAGAATCTAAAGTTAAATCACTAAAACTAGTCCCATCTCCTAACATTCCTAATTCAAGTAATACTTTACCTAGTAAAGTCTCTTTTAATTGAGCTATAGTCATTCGAGAAGGAATAGCATGTGGATTTATAATAATATCTGGACGTAAACCATTTTCAGTAAAGGGCATATCTTCTTCCGGAATAATATTACCTACTGTACCTTTTTGCCCATGACGACTACTAAATTTATCACCAATAACTGGTTTTCTTAAGGTGCGAGTCTTTACTTTACAACAATTATATCCTTCACCATTCTTATAAATCAAATTTTTATCAATATATACTTCTTCCGTAGTTTTAAATAACTTACTATCATCATAATATTTATATGTAGTTGTAATATCATTTTTAGCATTTTTAATTGGAGTATATTTTGCTATAAATACATCATTATGTTCTACTAGAGTATTTTCAGGTATTACACCATTAGTTCCTATTTTATCATAATTACCAAATTTCAATCCTTTTGTATTATGTTTATCTGGAATCTTTCTAATTTCTTGTGTACCATTTATTTTTTTATCTTCATCTTTTTCAGTTTGATAAATTGTTGTTTGAAATAATCCTCTATCTACTGCTCCTTTATTAAAGATAATTGAATCTTCCTGATTATATCCTGTATTTGTCATAATTGCTACAATCACATTTACACCTGAAGGAATATTATTAAATCCTAATATATCCATAATTCTTGTATCTACTAATGGTCTAGTACCATAATTTAATACAAAACTAGTTTTATCCATACGATAATGATGATTTGTTGCATATAGTCCCATAGCTTGTTTACCCATAGCACATTGATATGTGTTTCTAGGAGATTGATTATGGTCTGGAAAAGGAATACATGATGCTAATACTCCAAATATTGTACTAGGATGAATTTCACAATGAGTATAATTATTAGATAATAGCTCTTTTTCTCTAATAGCTACTAATGAATTATTATGTTCTAATGGATCAATATATTCTATAACTGCCTCTTTAAAACGAATATTAGTAAGTAAGTCATCCCATGTAAGATTGTCTGCATTTAATATTTCATTTGTTAAAAGTAGTTTATTATTGCGAACTTTTAATAATGGTCTAATTAATCTTCCCGCATCTGTACATATCAGAATTTCTTTCATAGCATAATCAAATACAATAGAAGCATAAATATTAATAATACCTTTAGATTTTTTCTCTTTTAGATCATTATATAATTTTATTGGGTCATTAATAACACCAAACCAGTTACCATTAATAAATAATTTAACTTTGTTAATACAATCTTCCGGACTAATATTAGATAAATTATCAATATAGGGTTCTATATAATCATATATCATTTTATTTTCACATGAAACACTAACTTGAGTCATATAACCTTTATTTTTAACTACACCAATTGAATGTCCTTCTGGTGTTTCTGCTAAACATACAAATCCCCAAGATGATGTATGTAATTTTCGTGGCTCAATTAAATTACTAGTTTTTTCAATAGGAGTATTTAATCGTCGTAAATGACTTATTGTTGCAATATAATTTAAACGATTTAAAACTTGAGCTACTCCAGCTTTATTACTATTATAAAATTTAATACCAAAATCTCCTGTTGATAATGCTCGCTTTAAACCATTTTCAATAGTTAATGGTTTTACAATTTTGTAAATATTTGTTTTATTAATTATAGCTTGGTAGTTTAATGATGATCTCCAAGAACCTATATTTATTTCTTTTATAACTAACTTAATAATATCTTTAGTTAATTTATTATAATAATTTCTAAAAAGGTTATTTAATAACATTCCACAAGTATCAATACGTTTATTTTTGTAAGAATCTCTATCAGTTTCTTTTAATATACCCATAGAGGTTTTTAACATTTTACTAACCATATATCCTATAAAATATATTTTATGGTTGGATGACTTACAATGTGGTAATAAATCATTTGTTAAAACATCTTGCAAAAACTCTTTCTTTTTTTGTAAACCTTCACTAGGAGTTAAATTAATTGGTATATAAGATACATGCTTTATTAAATAATCTATAGCTTGTTCTTGTGTTAAAATTGTATTTGCATCAATAATTGAAGCTTTTAATAAATTTAGTAATTTTGTATCTTCTATATTTAAAATTATATATGAACATATTGCTTTATCTGATAATATACCTAAGGCTCTATAAATAATAAATAATGGAATTGGATTTTTTAATCTAGAAATTTCTATATAAATACTATGACCAAATCCTTTATCTTTTTTTGATAATAGTACATTTGTTGATTTTGGTGAAATAATTTTATTATCCGGAACAGATTTAATTTCCGCTATATGAGACCATTTATTATTTTTAGGTGTTTTAAAACAAAATACTATATTTTCTGCTGTACGTTCTTGACTAATAACAGTTTTTTCTGAACCATTAATTATAAAATATCCTCCTGGATCATGTTTACATTCTGTATGTTCCATTAATTCAATATTATTTAAAATACACAATGAAGAACGCAACATAATAGGTATTTTACCAATCGTAATTTTTTCAAAAATATTATTATATGTTTCTATTTTGTCATTATTGCGTATTATATATTTAATTTTAAAATCTGCAGAAACTACTCCTGAGTAAGTAAAATTTCTAAGCCGTGCTTGTGTTGGATGCATTATTTTTGTAGAACCATTATTTTCAAATAGATGAGCTCGATAAATAGTAATATTATCAACTGTAATATGTAATTCCAAATTATATTGTCGTAATTCTTTATCATAATCATTTTCTGAACGAATTATAATTGGATTAAACATTTTTATAGTTTTTTCAAGTTGAGAACTTGTAAAATAATTATATGATTCTATTTGATGCTTAACTAATTGTTTAAGATATTTATTTTTAAAATATAATTGTATTAATTTCCAAGACTCTTCATTTGAAAGCGTCATTATAATAATTTAATCATTTATGTTTATTTCAATTTTAATAAAAATTGAATTAAAATATTAATAATATAATATAATAATGATTATCCCAGTAAAATGTGTTACTTGTGGTACAGTATTAGCTAATAAATATCGTTTTTATCAAGAAAAAGTACGAGAGAAAAAATTAGCACAAGGTGCCGAATTAAATGAAACAATTTATCTTACTGAAACTTCTATAAATAAAACACCTGAAGGAGAAGTATTAGATATATTACAGTTATCTAATATTTGTTGTAGAAGACATATGCTTACACATATTGATATTGAATAATTTCTTTAGATAATATATATGAAATATACCAAAAGACAATATGGCAAATCACATTCTAAAAGGAGGAAACGCGGGCGTTATTCTAGATATAAAAGGCGAAAGCATTCAAAACATAAAACAAGACGTAAAAGTAAACAAATAGGTGGTAATAATGGTTTAGTTCAATTAGGTTATAATGCCACTAGAGGAATGACTAATACTATAAGTAATTTATTTAATACATATATGGGAGATACTCTATCATCTTCTCCTCAAGCAACTAAATCACAATATCATAAATCTAACTAAATTTTTTCTTGTAATTATATATAATGAAATTAAATAAAACAATTCGTAAATTATGTACTCCAGCTTATGCTTATATGGTAGTTTCAGTTGTAACACTTCTTTTATTAGCTATTCAAAATTTTGGTAATGTAAATACTTATTGTGTAGGTCAATATGAATGTAATGTATCAAATACAGGATTTGTATTTTTAGGAAAAGTGCTTTATGTAATTTTCTGGATTTGGGTATTAAATACTCTATGTCGTTTAGGATATAAAACTGTAGCTTGGTTTTTATTCTTACTTCCTTATACATTTATGATATTAGGTATAGCTTCTATGTTCTCTCCGCGACCTCTCATGTAATATATTATATTAAATAATATGTATTATGTAATATAATGAATCAAGAAATAGTATGGAAAATAATTGATAAATATTTTAAAGAAAATAAATATAGTTTAGTAGAACATAATTTAGAATCATATAATAATTTTTTTGGAAAAGAATTAACTGAAATATTTATTCAAAATAATCCTATTAAAATACTTAAACAACAAGATGAAAATACAAAAGAATTTAATTTAACTTGTCATTTATATTTAGGTGGAAAAAAAGGTGATAAAATTTATTATGGAAAACCAATAATTTATGATGAACATCGCCAACATTATATGTATCCTAATGAAGCAAGATTACGAAATATGACTTATGGAATGACAATTCATTATGATGTTGAGGTAGAGCATCATATAGTAACAGATAAAGGAGAAATACTAAATGAAACTATTGTATTAGAAAAAATTTATTTAGGAAAATTTCCAATTATGCTTCATTCAAATTATTGTATTTTAAAAGGTTTAACACGATCATTACAATTTTATTGTGGTGAATGTCGTAACGATATGGGTGGTTATTTTATTATCGATGGTAAAGAAAAAACAATTATATCTCAAGAAAAATTTGCAGATAATTTACTTTATATACGCAAAGCTAAAGACGATTTACTCATAGACGATAAATTCTCTCATTCTGTAGAAGTAAAAAGTCGCAGTGAAGATCCTTCGAAACCAGTTCGTACAACATATGTTAGATTAGTTGCTCCCGGACCACAATATATGAATAAACAAATTGTTGTTATGATTCCTAATGTACGCGCCCCTATTCCTCTTTTTATTGTTATGAGAGCATTAGGTATTCTTTCAGATAAAGCTATTATTGAAACATGTATATTAGATATAGGTAAATATTCTGATTTTTTAGAAGATTTTAGACCATCTATTCATGATTGTCATGGAATATATAATCAATATACTGCTTTACAGTTTATAAAAGAATTTACTAAAGAAAAAACCATTGTTAAAGTACAAGATATTTTAATGAATTTCTTTATTCCTCATATAGGAACTAATAATTTTCAACAAAAAGCATTATATATAGGTTATATGACATTTAAATTATTAAATGTAGCTAAAAATATAGAAAAACCCACTGATAGAGATAATTTTATATATAAACGTATTGAAACACCAGGAGTTCTCTTAAATGGCTTATTTAAAGAGTATTATAAAATGATGTTGCAAACTATATACACTAAAATAGATAAAGAATATTATTATCATGTAAATCAATATCAAAATGAACAATTTTTAAATCTTATACAAAATAATTTTAAAATGATCTTTAATGAGAGAACAGTAGAAATCGGCTTTAAAAAAGCATTTAAAGGTAACTGGGGTGCACAAGAACATACCAAAAAATTAGGAGTTATACAAGACCTTAATCGTCTCTCTTTTAATTCAGCTTTATCACAACGTCGCAAAACAAACTTACCATTAGAAGCTAGTGCTAAAGTAGTAGGTCCACGACTTCTACATGGTTCACAAATTGGTTATATTGATCCAGTTGATACACCAGATGGAGGTAATGTAGGTCTACATAAACATCTTGCTATTTTAACTAAGATATCTACAGCCTTTTCAGGATATCCATTAATTAAATGGTTGCGTCAATATAACTTTATTCATTATATTCAAGAATGCAACTCAATCTATCTTTCAAAACATGTAAAAGTATTTATTAATGGTGCATGGATTGGAGTAACTGAAGATCCAGTATATTTAATTACATCATTCCGAGACCATCGCCGACATAATATAATACCTATATGGTTTAGTATTTCTTGGTTTATACAAGATTTTAAGATAGATATATTTACAGACGCAGGTCGTTTATTAAGACCTATTTTTTATATAGATAAAGGTATTAGTATAGAAAATAATCCTGATCTAATGAAGAGAATTCTAGATTATAAATTTTCTTGGAAAGAATTAATTGGAGAAAAAAATCAGGAAACTCAATATACATTTCATAAATCATTAGATAAAGATACAACAGCTATAATAGATTATATTGATACAAATGAAGAAGCTAATACTCTTATTGCATTTGAAAAAGAACAAATTGGTATTAGACATACACATTTAGAAATACATGCATCATTAATGTTGGGAGTAATGGGTAATCAAATTATTTATCCCGCAAATAATCAATTACCGAGAGATTTATTCTCATGCGGACAAAGTAAACAGGCCGTCTCTATATATAGTTCAAATTATCAAGTTAGAATAGATAAAACTGCATTAGTATTAAATTATGGACAATTACCATTAGTTAAATCACGTTATCTACAATATATTAATAATGAAGAACATCCATATGGAGAGAATGTTATTGTAGCTATAGGAGTATATGGAAGTTATAATGTAGAAGATTCCATTCTTTTTAATAAAGGATCCATTGATCGCGGAATGTTTAGAACTACTTATTTTAATGCTTATGAAGCTAGAGAAGAAAGCTCTCAAGTATCTGGTAGTGTAATTGATACACGATTTACAAATATCGAAAGTGAACCTAATGTAGCCAAGCTTAAAGCTGGATATGATTATAGTCATCTAGATAAATCTGGTTTAATTAAAAAAAATACTTATATTGATGAAAAAACCATTTTAATTGGTAAAGTTGTAACTAGTAGTGAAGAATCAGAAATTAGTATAGATGATTCAGTTGGTAGTAAAAAAGGACAAATTGGTTATATTGACAAAACATTTATTACAGATGGCGAAGAAGGATTTCGAATAGCAAAAGTCCGAGTACGTAATGAACGAATACCAGCAATCGGAGATAAATTTTGTAGTCGTTGTGGACAAAAAGGAACTATAGGACGAATTATTCCAGAAGAAGATATGCCCTTTACTGAAGATGGATTACGTCCAGATATTATTGTTAATCCACATGCATTTCCTTCACGCATGACAATAGGGCAATTAGTTGAAACACTATCTGGTATATTAGGGTGTGAAATGGGAGCATTTGGTGATTGTACTGCATTTTTAAATAAAGGTTCCAAACATAAATTATTTGGTGAACTATTAACCTATTTTGGTTATAATCACACAGGAAATCAAATTCTTTATAGCGGTGAATCAGGTATTCAAATAGAAAGTAATTTCTATATAGGACCTACATACTATATGCGATTAAAACATATGGTAAAAGATAAAATTAATTATCGCGCACGTGGTCCACGAACTTCTTTAACAAGACAAACCGTCCAAGGACGAGCTAATGATGGAGGTCTTCGTATTGGAGAAATGGAACGCGATGGTGTATTAGCACATGGTATGAGTTATTTTTTAAATGAGTCATTAGTGGTACGAGGAGATGAATATTATATGGCTATATGTAATAATTCTGGTATGATTGCTATTTATAATCTAACCAAAGATATATTCTTAAGTCCAATGATTGATGGACCTATACGCTTTTCAGAAACTATTCCACCGTTTGAAGCTGGTAGTTTATATAACATTAGCAAATACGGCAAACATTTTTCTGTTATTAGAATACCTTATACATTTAAATTACTTATACAAGAACTAGCTACTATGGGAGTATGGTTACGATTAATAACTGAAGATAATATTGAACAAATAAATAATATGAACTTTTCTCATATTATAGATGCTGATAAAGTAATTAAACCTACACCTAAAAAATCAGCATTTAAAATAAATGACACAGTTTATTACAAAAATGATACAGTTGAAAATCGCGTATGGACAGTAAATGCTGTTGATAAAAATCAATATACTATTTCAACTGAAAATAAAACAAATCTACCTAGTTATATAGAAGATGGCACATTTATTACTAATGAACAGTCATTGGAAAAAACTGATAATATAGCAACAAATATTATAAATACTATTACAGAAACACTTAGTCCTAAAAACGTAACTACTAATGCATCTAAAACTTTAGAAAATATATCTGATGGACTAACTAATGTAAGTGATACAGTAAATAATGCTATTGATGATACCAAGTCATCTGTAAATAGTTATGCATCTAATCTATCAAATAAATTAACAGATGAATTAACAGATGTAACGGAATCATTTAATAATCTAGTAAATTCTACTGCTGATGTACCTTCTACTGTAAGTAATTTAGCACAACAAACTATAGATACCGCAAATGATTTAGCAAAAACAATCGTAACCAAAGCAGAAAATTTAGTAGATAGTGCAAAAGAAACTACACTAGAAGATGAAACTAAAAATACTATAACAAATCTAGAAGATGTAACTAAAAAAACAATAACAGAACTACAAGATAAAACTAAAACAGGTGTAGAAGAACTAGAAAATGAAATTAAAACAGGTTTAACATCTATAAAAAAACTAGAACCTATAGAAAATGAAATAGAAAATAAATTAGATACTATTACAAAAGAAGCTTTACCAAGTAAAGAACAAGAATATGAAACTAAAAAAATATAAAAATTGAATTAAATAATCATAAGATTATATATTATAATGACTAGCACTTTACAAGAAAAAATATATAAATCAAGAGAAACATTACTGGAATACTTAGATAATATGGGATATAATATTGATTCTTATAAAAATTATAGTTATGATTCAGTATATAATATGATAATTAACAATAGTCTAGATATGTATTTTAGTGAAAATAAAAAGATATATTGCAAATTTCATGTACATAAAAAACCTATTAGAACACAATATATTGAAGAGTATATCGATGAACTTTATAATGTTGAAGAAAAACTGTCAGATAATGATATTCTAATTATTATAGGAAATGATAATATTAATGATACTACTAAAAATTATATAGCAAGTTTATATATTGATCGTAATATTAATATTATTTATCTATCTATTAAAGAGTTACAATATAATGTTTTGAACCACGATTTAGTACCTAATCATAGTATTCTTTCACCAGAAAAAGCAAATGAAATAAAAACTAAATATAATATAACTCATAACTCTGAATTTCCTGAAATATCACGTTTTGACCCAGTAGCTAAAGTTATAGGTGCTTCTCCAGGAGATATTATTTATATTGAACGCAAAAGTAAAACCAGTATAACTAGTGACTATTATAGATATTGTGTAAATAAATAATTTATAATACTAATATAAGATGTTAGAAGCTAAAATATTTAGTAATAAAGTTAAAGAATTAGACCAACGTTTTTCTTTTATTATGGTACATTATATTAATTATTATATACAAAACGGTTTATCTTATGATAATAATAATGAATATTATCAACCATATATGCGATTAATAACTAATTTAGAAAAATTAAATAGTGAATTATTTAAACTTAATAATCAATTAGATAAAAATATAAATATATTAAATAAACATATTCATAATTCAAAACAAAATATAAATCAACAAAAAGTTAAATATATAAAAACTATTGACCAAGTAGATACTAAAATTGCTTTAGAAAAAATGAAAGAAGATACTTTACTAGATTATAGTAAAACAAATATTATAATATTTAATTATTTATTAGGAAGCATTCTAGGTATATATATTATAAAAAATATATAATATTAATAATATATAATGGATTTATTGTATGAAAAAATGGGACTATTAGATACATATAGTTTAAGTCAAGGAAGTGAATTAAAACAATATATTGATAATTATAAAGATTTAGATATAACCGAAACTATGGATACACAATCAAACAACGAATTAGAACAATTAGATATTGAATTTAAAAGTTTATTATCAAAATATACTCAAGCTTTAGTTTCTGTAAATGAAGAATTATTAAAAAATACACAAACAGTTAATTATAATTTATTAGGTAAACGATTTATTACAAATAAAGTAGATATGTATATTAATCAATATGGATATGGACATAGTTATACAGACCATTTAGAAGAAAATCCTAGCTGTCCTACTAAAACAGATATATTTAATAATTCTTGTCAAGGATTATCAGATACATATTTAACAAGAAGTAAAGATAGTAATGACTATATGCATATAAAAGATTATAAATTAAAAGAAGGATTTGTAGAAAAATCACTTATTGATAAAATTAAAAGTTGTTCAGAAGAAGATCTTAAAAATATTAAAGAAAATTATAAAATGTATTATGCTTTACACTTTCCAAATGTTAAAATGAATGAAGAAGCTATAGATAATATTATTCTTATGCATAAAAATAAATGTCAACGTGATATAAATAAAAATAAGCTACATAATTATACTTTAGATGAAGCAAAATTACATTGTAATAAAGAAAGCGCATGCAAGGGATTTACATTTGATGGTGATTCTAAAAATAGTAATCCTACTACATTTAGTAATAATGCTAGTATAAGTAATTTAGAAGTAAACTCTGGTTGGAATACATATTTAAAAGGGGGTGATTGGGGATGCGCTCCAGAATTTAGTAAAAATTGGTGGATTCAAAATAAATGTGTAACTAATCCTGCAAATAGTGGTAAATCTATATGTAATATAGATACTAACTCAATTAAAGTAGGACATAATATGACAAATAATATGCCATGTAAGATAGCAGGAAAAATTATTAGAAATTCTGAAAATAATGAACATGCTTGGGTAGATATGCAAGGAAATAAACATGTATTTCCTGACCGTTCTATGCAAGATAAATTAGATGGATGTCGGACAAAAGCAACTATTTCTTTAAACCCGACGGAATATAATAGTATTCCATTAGGAGATCCTATGACTAAAGAAAGCATATGTCAAAGTATAAATGTAGATGATAAAAAATATAAAAATTTATTAAAATTAAATAAACAACTAGAATCTCTTGCTAATAAAATATTATTAAAATTAAATACTGTAGCTTCTACAAATATAAATACTGAAAAAGATATTATGTATAAAAAATCAACTATAAAATCATTATTAGAAAAAATTAAAAAAGAACGTAAATCTGTAGAGAGAAAAAAACAAGAGTTTAATATTATACATAGACAACAAGAAGATAGTCATACTCTTTATATGTCGAATAATTATCATATGATGGCATGGGGTTTATTAGTAGTTGCAGTAGCAGGATTTACTATTCCTGTATTATTAAAATAATATAATAATCTAAGTATTATATTATTTATGAGTGATGCAGAACAAACATTTAAAAATTCTGTAAATAAAAAAAAAACGAACAGATTTATTAAATGAAATTAAAGATAATTATAAAAATAAAAAGACATCACCAAAATCCATTATATCATCTTCTAAAGATAAAATAAAACCAAAACTTTCTGGACCAGAAAATAATAAAGGGATTCCTTTAATAAATAATGAAAAAGTAAATAATATATTAACAACCATATTAGACCATTCAGATTTAACAGATAAACTACATCAAATTATTAATAAAATTAAACAAACCCACTCTCAATATCTTACCCCTACATTTACTAATACACCAACTAATTCTAATGTATTAGATTCTTCTAATGTTGTTGAAAATTCACAAACAACTGATATATCAGGTATATCTTCTTCTAAAAATTATTTAAGACAAGGAATAAGTAATTTACGTAATAATAAAAAAAATAGAGATAAAGAACGTGATAAAAAATATAGAGAAAATAGAATAAATGAAATAAAAACAACTCTACAGGATAGTTTACTTGAACTAAAACATAATGATAAATTTAGCCAAGTATCTGATAATATTAATTATATTAGTAATTTATTAGAAAATATACAAGTAGGAGGTGTTGATGATATAGAACAAGAAACTAATCTTCAATCATCATACTATGATCCTAATGAAACAGAACTTTTAAAATATACTATTTATGGAATAATTAGACAATATATATATGATTTAATAATATTAACTAGAAAAAATACATCAGAACAAATTGAAAAACTTGAAAATTATATTATAAATTTATTATCCATAGAAAAAAATAATATGCATAACATAATAAAATATTTAGTATGTAATACATCTAGCATTTATGTACCAGAATTTTATTTAATTGAATCTATAAAACATCAAGAAGAATATCCTCTATTACCTAATACACAAATTTTTAAAAAAAATACAAATGATAGATATTGTACTACAGGAAGAGACATATCAACTACATTAATAAACTCACAAAATGATATTACTACTATTGAAACAATGTTAGATAATTTAGAACCTATACAAACTAGTTTACCTTATACATTTAAATATAAAATACCAAATAACGTGAATAATCCAAATACACTTCCGAAGCCTTTATATAATATTAGTGGAGAAATATTAAAATGGAATGGTAATTCACTTAATTATTTAAATGATTTTAGTTATACTATTGTAGAAAAAAAAAATAAATTACCTTTACACAGTATTGAATATAATATGACAATAGATAATAGTAATCTTTCAGACTATTTTACTCTGCCTAAAAAATATAATAATATAGAACAATATCATAGTCAATATCTACAAACTACCACATACTTTTATCAATTAATTCAAAGCTTAGAAGATAAATTAGATATCAATAATGATTTTATAAATATAAATATAACGAATAGTCATATATATTATTATGATTTTAGTGGACAAAATACTACATATGTAGGAGGTGATATGAATAAAAAAGTAGATAAAAATATTGCAGCAGCAATAGCATCATCTACAAACGTTTTACCTACAGAAAATAAAGATATATCAATAGATGATGCACCTATCGAAGATACACCTACAGAAATATCTTCACATCCAGTAATAAAGAATAAACAACAAGACTTAGCATCTAGTGTAGCTATTGCAGCAATAAAATCTAAACCACTTCACTCTGAGTCAAGCGTATCTTATTTAACACCACCAGACAGTTCAATACCAGAATCACCATTGCCAGTAATTATACCAGAGACAATATCACCAACTATTCATACACCTGTACCATCATCATTAGGTACTACATATGATATATGTAATAATTATCTGATGGATGAATTTGATAATAGTAATGAAGAAGAAATACCTGATTCAAATTTGTCAGGTCCTCTATCCAGCCCTGAATCAACGTTAATACCAAATACTATATTAGAACCTACACCTCCTGCACCCGCACTAACCCCTCACACACCTCCTGCACCCGCACTAACCCCTCACACACCTCCTGCACCCGCACCAGCCCCTCATACACCTCCTGCACCCGCACCAGCCCCTCATGCACCTCCTGCACCCGCACCAGCCCCTCATGCACTAGCATCCGCATTAGGTTCCACACTTGCACCTGCACCTCCTGCACCAACTCCTACACCTGCCCCTGCTGCACCAACTCCTACACCTGCCCCTCCTGCACCAACTCCTACACCTGCCCCTCCTGCACCAACTCCTACACCTGGTTCCACACCCCTCCCTCCTGCACCAACTCCTACACCTGATTCCACACCCCTCCCTCCTACACCATCCCCTCCTACACCTGATTCCACACCTGTACCGAACTCACCAAACGTAGTGCCAACTGGGACATACCCGGCAATGCCTCAAACAACTCCAGCATCTGGATCCATATCAGGGACAGCAACATTATCACAAAATAATACAACAACTCGGACACTTAGACTTCATAAATTGGATGGAATATATAAATGTAAAGCAAGTAGTATTCCTAATTATATAGAAATATATAAAGAGGAAATAAATCAATCATCTGTATTAACAACTCCACCTAGAATTATTAGAGTACAAAATTTTTTATACGAAAAACATCGTATTGAATCAAAATTAAATTCACAGAAAAATGCCCGTATAACTATAATTGTTGATAATGAAATACTTGATAATGATAATGAAATATTTAAAAATAAAAAGTATCCTATACTTTTAGCTTCTTATACTGCAAATTTATATGCAGTTATTTTATTTTTTAAATTAATAAAAAATAATTTAACTATTCCTAAACTATATAATAATATTAAAACAAATAATTTATTTGATAAACAGATTAATTTAGATTTAATGTTTAATAAAATTAGTAATAAAATTCCTTATATTAATAGTTCTAATATACTATTTCCACGTTTAATTGATTATTGTGATAATCCATCAGATTGGCGTGATATAATGTTAACCAATTCAACACTTACCCATTTAATAGTAAACAGAACACATTTACAATATTTGGATTATAATGGATTAACAGCTAAATATAATTTATTTAATAATATAGCTAATTCTAAAAAATTTATTAAAGAAAAAACTATATACGATATATCAAGTAATTATTATACATTAAAATATACAGAAAGTATTAAAGAATTAAATATATTATTTAAAAAAAGATATGATAAAATATATAATTATCTAGACCTAATTAATACATCATTTCCTAATATATTAACAAATGAATATAAAATTATGAAAAATATGTCATTAAATAATGACATTGTTCAATATCCTGATATGTTTAATTTAGAAATAATGAATACATATTCACCAGATAATAAATGCATATTTACAACTGGATGGGAAAATTATATTAAAGCAAGAAATGAAAAAATAAATTTATTAAAAAATAGTTCTAATCTAAGTTCTAGTATTAAAAAAAAAACTAAACGTGTTATAAATAATGCATTTAATAAAATGTTTAAAACTTCGTCAGGAGGAACAGTAAATGACTCTCAATGTAAAATATTATGGACTGACCTAATATTTATTTATAATAATAAAAATATTAGAATGAAAGGAGGAAGAAAAAAACATAAACACAATAAGTTGTTTAATAAATATTATAGAAAAATAAAAAATGATAAAAATAAAACTAATAAGCTAAAAACTTCTAAACAAAAAACATTGAAAATTATTTACTAGTTTTTTTAATAAAACAATATAGCACATATAAAATTACTATAGATAATGTACTAAAATATAATTGAACACCTTTATCATTTGGTAAATTAGATATATTTTTAAATGATTCTTTAGGATTATTTTGAGGTACTAAAGCTCCTTTCATATTACCTTCACTAATATTTCCATCTGATAATTTCATACCTTTTGGTATATTAATACATGGTCCTTGTAATCCTTGTCCATTTGAACCACCATTATGTTTAGTCGAACTTTTAATAACATAACCACATGGAACATATCTACGTCTATCAGGTTTACCATTAATACATCCTGTATTATTTCTATTTCCACTTCTACTACAATATAAACTTGTTCTTTTTGGTTCATCTATAGCTGGCATATTATAATTTATAAAATGGTCTCCGGCAGGTTTAAATGAACAGTCATTTTCTTTATTCCATGGATTTTTACCATCTATAAATGAACACCCACTAATATTTTTTACATCATCTAATGTTATATAATTTGCAACATGTTCTTCTAATTTATTACCATCTTTATCCATACTTAATTTATCAGTTACACTTAATGATGCATGTACACATTCAGGATTACCATCTTGTTGAAAAGCAGAAAAAATTTTAGATGGCATCATTCTATATATATTATCTATGATACCTGGTACTAAACCATTAAATTGTATATTTTTTGTAGAAGCATTTTCACTCGGAGGAGTATTTGTATTTGGTTGATTGTTTATATAAATATATCTTTGTTTTGATTCACCATTAACATTGCAAGTAGCATTAGTTCGTACCCAAGTTTGTTCTCCTAAAGCATGTCCTTGTAAAGAGTTTGCTGGACTATCCGATGTTAATAACAAAGAACTATATCCTCTTAATGCTGTAATATTATTACCTAAATCTTTTGCATTTGTTCCAGAATGTAATTGTTCTGGCGTTTTAATAATATCAGAATAGCTAAATGATTTATCTTTAGTCATATTATATTTTATATATATAATTATAATATATATATTATTATTTTTGTGCATTTTTCATTGCATCATTTGCCCTA
>MDTB01123667.1_pt1 | contig 16739 bp, 33 predicted proteins | sample 811161 | NCBI WGS metagenome assembly MDTB01 (sample SAMN05326650, study PRJNA326480) | marine metagenome | isolation source: seawater | place: Mediterranean Sea | collected 2009
AACAAAAGAAAAGCTAAAAAAACTTTCAAAATTAGGGCAATAAAAATCTTTGGTTTGCTGGGCTGTCGCATGCTGTTTATAAATTTTATTATATTTATCAAAACCGCCGTAATTTGTCATATTAATATCATGCCAATTTTCATCTGGCAATAGAGCGTTATATATGCTTGTTCCTGCGCACTTAGGGATATGTATAAGGACACAATTTAATTCTTTTATAATCATGATTGCTACAAAATAAAAGCTGTTTTTTTATTGTATGTTAAGAAATATACATTTATCATTCTTTCTAAAATAAAGGGTGCGTGAGGCCAAGTTGTGAGTCCCGAACTTTTAGATAAATTTTGTGGAAATTCATATGTCGCTTGGTAGTCTGAAGTTTGTAATGCAAGTTGTTTAACTTCATTATCATATTTAATTAGGTTGATGGTTGGTTGTAGGATTTTATCTATATAATCTCTCATTACGTTTTTTTTGCATAAAAAAGAATTAGTATAAATAATATTCGCATTGGAATTTAGTAAATTACCATTATTTTTATCTGGTATATTTAATTTTTTGAGTATTAGGTCTATGCATTGCCACATGCCTGGATATTCTTTGCGGGCATGCTGAATTCTTGGGTTATGCGGTTTTTGTATATTGCTCCATGGGTAACTTTGCATTTTTGGAGCTAAGATGTCAAAATCTGAACATTGAATCGACTTAGTATCTAATAAATCATAAGAGAAATCACAAAGCAATTTTTGTGAAACTTTGTGCGAAAAAACTCCAAACCATTCAAAATTATCATTTTCATGCTTTTTGAAAAGATCTATCATTACTTGGTTTTCAAGAAAAATATTTCCGTTTTTATTAAAAAATGGTTCAAAACCTTCTAGAAGAGTTTTTTTTTGGCTTTCTAAAAAATATACCTGGAAAACTTTTAACATGATTCTTTTAATTTTAAGCCTTGCCATCGACTTATGTTTTGTAAGTTAATATCGTGTATTCTGTTGGTTTTTATAAACATCGCATCAAAGGGATGTATTGTTGCGCCGTAATATCCATTAATTTTTTGACAGTCTCCGCTAGGTATTTGAATATCTGGATATTCATACTGCGACATCATGAAGGGCTTTATTTTATGCCCATTTTCTTTTATAACTTTAGACATTCCTATTTCGCACCAATGTATATAGCTTCGTTTAAAACTTTTGTCTGTAAAATCTGAAATCCCTAACTCTTTTTTATAATCTGATTTTAAGACATTGGACTCTAGCAGCATTTCAATTCCAATCCTGTCCGTACCCCAGCAAGATGATTGAATATGTAGATTGCCCTTTTTTTTATGAGTATCTGTCCAATTCCAGCAAGGCCCTACAAGCCTAACTTTTTTGTCAATTTTATTTAAAAATAAATCTATCCAGCTCGTGCTCTGCCTAATATAATCTGGAAGAAAGGGTCCTCTGCAGGTGTCATTAATAAAAATAAAAAAATCAAAATTATCTATCCCAGCGCTTTTTATTGAGTGATGATATCCTGCAAAATCTCCATAAGTATTTTCTCTTTCTAGCAAGTTTTTGCCGCTAAAATCTATATCTAACGAATCTTTGCGCCCATTTATAACAAAATGGGTTTTTATTAAATCGTTATTAGTCTCCCCGTGGTTAAAGAAATATTCTATATTTTCTTTATATAAATATTTAAAAGATTTTTGGTGAAGAGTTGGTTGGGAAAAATACGCGAAAGCCCTCTCTGGAATTACGTATGTAATTAGAACTCTTGAAGTTTTTTGGCTGAAGGGCGTAGCTTTCATTTCCATTTGCAGTAATTAGGATCTTGCAAACGTTTTCTTCTCATGTAATCTCTTTTTTGTTTTTTTCTTCTTTCTGTATCTTCGTCATATTTATCTTGAGCTTTTTTTTGGGCAATCTTTCCTTTTTCGGTAGAAAGGTATTTTTTTTGTCTATCGTCCACTACTCTTTGGCTTTCTTTTTAATTTTTTTTTTGACCTTTGGTTTTTCCCAATTTATCGATTTATAATTTTTTTGAAAATTTTTGGAAAAAATATTTCTAGGAGAGTCTCCTTTGCCTGCGCTAGACACCGTCAACCTCCTCTTCAAACCATACAAAACATTTGTTTTCTGAAGCGTCTTTTTGTATTTGAGATATTTTGAATCCGTTTTTTGTCATATTAATAAATAATTCTGAAAAATTTTGAATATCTAGTTCGCATTTATATTCTATGACTCTTTTGAATAGATAGTCTCTCTCTACCAGTTTTGTAGAGGATTCAAAGTTGAAACAAATCTCTTGACAAAGATTCTCTAAATTTACTTGCTGCATGAACAAGGCCAGCAGGGCGGAAGAATAATATTTTTGGGAATACAGTCGCAATTATTGCAGTTGCAATTATCCTTAGCGCTCGCTGCAAAATTTGGAACTTTAGGATTTACAAATGGGGCAGAAAGCTCAGGCTTGCGTTGCTGGGTTACTTCAATATTTTTTTCTGAGCAAGAAAGTATTGCGGCTAGTAAAATAAATGTTATAAATAGTCTCATATTAGCATTTTGTTAAGGAGACGATTCTGTCGTGCCTAAATGCTCTAACTTGCTTGCGTCCGTAGCAGTAGGCTTTAAATCCCACGTTTCCTCTGCTTTCTGAAGAGTTTCCAAAAGAATTTTCTAGTTTTGGTCTAGAGATTTCATACGTTTTTACTTGATTGTTTTCGTTCCTGTAAACGAGAAGAAAACGAGGTGAGAATATGTTTTTAATCATGTTTTTCATTTTTAATTTGTGAGAATTTTTTTAGTTGTTCTGGAGTTTTTCCAAAAGGAGGTTTCATATAGTATGGATCATTATGATCAAGTGTAGGGTCATTATAGGGACAATCTCCCAAATACGGATCTGAAATTAAATCTTCAATTTCTTTATTTAAGTCTTCCGATTTTGTTTTGAGAGCTTCTGTTCTATAGTTTTTTAAATTTTTTCTTTTAATTAAAAAATCGATCGAATTGAGAATTGTTTTTATAGACTTTTCTAACCTATTTAATTGATTAGGAATTGACTGTAGCTTTTCCACTTCTTCTGCGTAATAATCGTCATCGTTAATCATGACATTATTATACTAAATCAGGTTAAATATGTCAAGAAGTTTTTAAACTTTTATCTACGATTTCTACGGCGAAATCTTTGTCGTGCCAGTCGTATATATTGACGGTTTTGTCGTTCAAATCTTTATAATGTTGAAAAAAGTTTTTAGAAATTTGTAAAAAAAGCGGGTCAATATCCTGAATGCCTAAATATGGTCTTATGTGAGAAGTTGGAACGCCTAGTATTTTATAATCCTTCTGCCCTTCGTCGTCCATATCTAATACCCCAACAATTTTACAATCTACAACAGTTCCTCTCTCTAGGGGCGAATTATATACCAAGATATCTAATGCGTCTCCATCTTCTGCGAGAGTATTAGGTATAAAACCATAATTCGAAGGGTAGGTCATCGCAGTTAGTAGAGACCTATCATATACAAATATGCCTATATCTGGATCATATTCATACTTTGCAGAAGTTCCTCTTGGTATTTCAATTACAGCCCTTACGACTTTGGGGTAAAGGCTATGCTGAGGTATTTTATACAAATTCATTTCGAAAACTCATCAATAGAATCTTTAAGCTTTTTAGATTCTAATTGAACAGATGCGTTAGAAAATCCCCAAAAAGTAATCTCATACAAAATATGCGCAAGCATTTCTTTGTCGCTGTTAAAGTTATATTCATTTACTATTTCAAGATTAATAAGATCTTTCCAGTCAATAAAATCAATTGAGTAAAGCTCTTGCTCTTCTTCTGATAGATAACACACATCAAAGAAAAGCTCTTCAGAATTATCAATAGCGGCATTTACAATATAAATTTTATCCTCAGACTGTTTATCTGAATTTAATTCTGAGAGTTCATTCCATGCTAAAAGAAAACCTATATCCATTTTTCTAGATCTTTCAATATCCCAATCAGAAAAATAAGATTTATGAAGAATATTGAATACGGCTTTATAGCTGTAAGAATTAATGAGTTCTTTGAGTGTCATTGTTTTTGTAAAAAATAGGGTTGTCGTTGTTGTAATAAAATTTGTATACCGATAAAAGTTTTCCTTGTGATAGTATCGCTTCGTTTTGCATATACACCGTTTCTTTTAAATACTTTATATCTTCATTCTGCTCATTATTTTTCCAAAATAAAAATACTACCAAAGCGGCTAGTATAAAAATAATTGTTCTATTCTCCATTAAGCTCTTCTTCTGTTGTTGGCGGGCATAGCAATATAATGTCTGTTAAGTCGCCTTTTTGTAAAAATGAATGTACATCTTCCATGCTTCTCTGAGAATGCTCTTTTGACATATATAGTGCCGCTCTAATGCCGCAATCTTCAAACCAATCAACGTGAAGCAGCTCTCTTAAGTCAACAAAATCTTTGAATGTCTCGGACATATGAAAATCTAAATATTTTAAACCCAAATTACTCATAGTACTGCGGAATTTTTAGCATCAACTTAACATAATCAAGCGTATATTGTATGGCTGCGATTTTAATTTTTAATTCTTCTTTTTCTTCATCTAGAACTCTACTTAAATCTTTTTTCATATGTTGAGACATAATTTTTTTATTTAAAACATTTTGGTCTGAATCTCTCTCTAAGAGCATTTTTTTATGAGCAAATAAAACATCCTCTATATGTTTGATGGCGTCATCGTTAATCTTGTTTTGTTTAATGTAAACCATACGACTATAATATGTATATTGATGAAAAGTTCAATAAACAAAAAAACCCCTCAGTAAACCTGAGGGGTTTTAAAAATAGTGTGGGGAAGGGCTACTGTATACCTTCAACTTTTCGGCGTGAACATCAGTTCTATGTTACCTACTTCGAACCACAAACAAGACTAGGTATTCGTCTTTCGCTCATCCGATTGGACTCTGCGCTCCCACCACAGGAAGTTTGCGTACTTTAGCCCGCTCACGACAGGCTTAGTTCGGTCACCCACAGGAAGGATTATAAGCCCTTCCAAATAGAATGGAACGAGTCGATGTCCAATACTCAGCTATCGACTCATTGTTCCAAAGTGTTTAAAATGTAAAAGATCAATTTATTTTATTTATTTGAGTTTGATTCTCAATTTTTAATATGTATATATACTACTATATTTATATTAGTTTGTCAAGTTTTTTTATGAAAAATTTGTAATAAATTTATCTTGCTGCCTTTGCCCTTCAAAGTATTGAAAATTATAAGGTTCTCCTTCAAATTCTTCGGGAGGTTTATTAAATATAATAAACTGTGAATTTTTTGTTAATACCATATTATTAAAAGGTAAAAAACCTTTGTCTAAAACAAATATTTTATATTTTATGTCTGTATAGTTTGATTTGTTTAGGATATTTTTATTAATCAAATATTTACTGAGTTTTTTTGCGGCATTTCTAACTTTATATTTTACCTGTATATTTTTTTCATTATTATATAGTAGCCAGTCTTTGCCTTCTATACAAAGAGAAACTATGCAGTCTTTTTTGTGGGACTCGAACATTTTAGAGGTAGAGTAGCCTTGATCTATCTGTTCATAGTTAGAATAGACTTCTGCCCTCATCATGTTCAATATGAAGACTGCGCTATTCTTGCTCCAGTCTCTTTGCTTGAGCACGTCTGCATTTCTAGGCATTTTAGCCATTTTCTTGTATCATTTTAATAATGAATTTTAAAATTTCGCTTCTTTTTATGTCATTATAGTCAAAATCAAAGCAATGAATTCCTTTTTTTCTGCTTGATTCGTTGTTGAATATATTATATAAATCTGTGAAGCCGCTCTTACCGCTAATGTCGCTTTGCATGGGGTCTCCGCATATGAAAATAGTGCATTGCTCTCCAATTCTAGTGATTAATGTTGTCAGCTCTTTAAATGAGAAGTTTTGAGCTTCGTCTGCCACGATAACTTTATTGTTCCAACTTGCGCCTCTAAGAAAATTCACTGGAAGTGCGGATATTCTGCCCTTGTCAAATAAATCTCTTTTAATTGTTGAATTAGTCGGAAGCATTTCTTCGAGCTTATCTAAAAGCGGTAATATGTATGGGTTAAACTTTTCTTCTAGATCTCCTGGCAGGGCTCCCAGTCCTTTATCTGCACTTTCAATAACAGTTCTTATATAAAGCAAATCCAAGTCTTCATCTGCTGAAAGAAGCCTCATTGCGGAATATATTGACATGTAGGTCTTACTGGTTCCTGCTGGACCAGATATTAACATAATGTGTGTTTCTGGAGCTAAAGATTTTTCTAAAAACAGTAGTTGCTTATCGTCTAGTTTTTCGCAATTGACTGTTATTGTTTGCTTTAGTTGCGGAATTTGTATCGAAGTTTTCTTTTTTCTAGGCACTAGTAAAATTACACTTAATTTTCTATTTTTATACCTTTTGCTTCGCAGAGGCCGACTGCATAGCCAACTTTATAATTAAAGTGGCAAATATAAAAACTTAATGCTAATATAGCATAGGCTTCTATGGAGTGAAATCCCAATTTATAAAAAAGCAAAAAAGCTGTTAATATAAATGGCATTGTTTTGTTTAGGGTATAATTAAGTAAAATCATGTTATTGTATGAGGATATTTTGTTTTTACTATTCCTACTTTTCTGACATCAGGGTCTTTCCATTTTTTGAGAACTTCTACAAGTTTTGCCGCTCTAATTTGGGCATCTTTTTCTTCTTCATAGCTTTCTGGTTCTACTCTTCTGCCATTTCTTGTGACCACGAATACATTTTCTGTATTTATTTTTACTTTTTCCATGATATAATATTTTTTAAGGTTAGTAAGTCTTCCAATTTAATTTGGGTAATTTGATCTCTCCTGCCCTTTCTTTGATAAATTCTATACTTTGCATGTGAGGCTCGATCTACGAGGTCTAGATCAAATCTGACATTTGATTTGATGAAATTGACAAGAATTTTTCTCGGAACAAGTAGAAAGTCATCTTGCTGCTCAAAAGCTATAAAGTCTGCTTCTCCATGTAGCCAGCCATCCCTGCCTTGAACATTTTTGATTTCTACCCAAACCCATTCATAGTTAAATTGCTTGTCTCTTCTGGAAGTTCGTTTGCTTGCCTTAATGTCTACGCTGATTGTCTTTTTATTTTTAGTTTTTGAATCTCTTCCTTCTAAAAACATATCTATATGTTTATGCATATTTTGCTCGCGAGTCGCTCTTGTGACAATATAGTTTTTTGATTTGGCTATACTCTCGAAAAGATCTTCTGCTGAATGCCCTTCTTCGGAGCATTTGCCTCCTTTATCGAATTTGTTTACGTAAGTCATTTTTATTATTAATATATAATACCACTATTGTGTTATAAAGTCAAGGCTTAATTTCCAGTAGAACCGAAAGCGCCCAAACCTCTTTCGGAACTTTCGAGTTCTTCACATTCTTTCATTTCTATTTTTGGAAGTTTAATAAAAACAACTTGCCCAATTTTGTCTCCAATTTTGTAGCCCGTAGGGCTTGGGTCGTCTGTAAATCTAAATCTTATTTCTCCTCGATATCCAGAATCTATAACTCCTACTGAGTTTCTTAACGAATGCCTAGTCTTTGATATGCTTGATCTTGGAAAGAGGAGGCCAACATATCCTTTTGGTATTTCCATACTAATTCCAGTATGAAACTCTGCATAAAGCCCTGATTCTGAATGAGAAGGAAAAGTTTTGCTCGTTGCAAAAAGGTCATAGCCTGCATCTCCAGAGTTCGATTGTTCTGGGGCTTTTGCTAAGGCGTTTAGTTTTTTAAATTTAATTTTCATAAGATGATTTGTTTTTCAGAAACATATTAAATTCCAATCTGGTTTTTCCAGACAGGCATCCAGTCTTCTACATAGACAGTTGGTTGCCATGATAGTAGATCTAGAGCTTTAGAGGTATCGCATAGAGTAATTTTTGGCTCAATGACGGGGTCTACATTTTTAGTCTCTCCGCCCATTAAGGCTGCAATTTGGTTAACTGATCTATTTTGACCACTACCGATGTTAAAAATTTCTCCAGCCCCAACATTTGGAGAAATGGCTGCGAGTATATTCGCCCTAGCAACGTCACCTACGTAAACAAAATCTCTTTTTTGCTCTCCGTCTCCTCTTATCGTCATTGGTTTTTTCTCTAGCATTTGCTTTGCAAAAACTGCCATAACTAGAGAATAGTCTCCTTCCATAGGCATTCTTTCTCCAAATACGTTAAAATAACGTAGGCAAACTGTTTCAAGGTCATATATAGATGAAAAAAGCTTGCAATACTGGTCTCCTATTAACTTATGCAAGCCATATGGACTTAGCGGATTTAAATCTGCGGATTCTGAGGTGGGGAATTGGTCTGTATCTCCATAAACCGCCGAAGAAGAGGTAAAAACAAACCTTTTTACCCGCGCTTCATTGGAAAGCTTTAGCATTCTAAGTGTTGCGTTTACGTTCGCATCATGATATTTTTGCGGGTTTTCTATAGAGGGCTGAACTCTTGGTAATGCAGCCAAATGAAAAACATAATCTACCCCTTTTAGTGCAGACAAAATCGTTTCTTCATTTTCTTTTTTTGTTAAATCAAGTTGATAAAATTTAGCCTTGCTGTTTAAGTTTTCTGAATACCCTGATTCAAGATTATCTATAACAACTACATCAAAGTTTTCTTCAATTAATCTGTCTACTAAATTGCTGCCAATGAACCCTGCGCCACCCGTAACTAATGTTTTCATTATACTTCCCTATATTCTACGCTTTTAAAAGCTGAGAGATCGGTTCCTCCTCCGTAAGATATGGCGCTCTGTAAGTCCTGTTTCATTTCAGAAAGTTTTTCTTCTAGTGTCATTCCATTTGATGAAAGTTTTTTTAATGTTCCTTCTATATTATTCTTGTGTCTTTTATTTTCAAAAGAAGCTGACCCAAAATAAGCTTTGTGAATCGTTCCGTCAATGTTAATGGGTGTTGCTGGACTATCTGTGCAAGAAGCAAAAATTCCTCCAGCCATAACGAAATCGGCTCCCGCAACCAAAGCTTTTGCAATATCTCCATTATGCATTAAGCCGCCATCTGCAATAATTGGAATTTTTTGATAATCATCGTCAACATTGTTACCACAATCATCAAAGATGTTGTCTCCGTGGTACTGGTTTGAGCATTCTTGAATGCAGGAAAACATTGGCATTGTGAATCCAGTTTTGTTTTTAGTAGTGCATGGACTTCCTTGCCCTATACCTATCTTGACAGCGTCTGCGCCCCAAGAATAAAGATCCCTTACTGCTTGTGGGGTCGCTACATTCCCAGCAATTAGTTTCGTTTTAGGCAGCTGTTCTTTAAAATATGATAAGGTTTCTTTGACGCTTTGGCAGTGTCCATGCGCTACATCAATAACAGCTACATCGAGTCTTGCTCCAGAGCTATGAAGGTTATCAACAATTCTTCTGTCTTGATATTTTACTCCAAAGCTCGCTGAAATGAGTTTTAAGTTTTTTCTGTTACATTCTTCGATAAACTTTTGAATATCAATATCGAACCTATGCATGCAATAAAAATACCCGTTTTCGCTAAGAAATTCACACCAATTTTCATTTATTACCGCCTTCATGTTTGCAGGCATAATTGGCAAATTAAAATCGAAACCTAAAAAGTTTGTTGATGTGTCGCAAGAACTTCTTGTTTCTACTGATCCAAATTTTGGAATTAAACATACGTCTTCGTATTTTAATAATTTTTTTGACATAATCTATATTTTAGATTAATTCTTTAATAAAGTCAAGCTATTTTCTTCTCTTTCTTGGAGATTTTCTTTTTGGCGCTTGCTTGGATTTTTGAATTGATTCTTTTAGGTCTTTCACAAAGTCAGAAATCAAATCGGTATTGTCTACTTCTTCTTTGCCTATATAGAAAGAAAATTGAAAGGTTGAATTAGGCGTTCTGGTTGCAACAACTGTATATGCTTTATCTGCATACCTCCAATCGTAAAATTCTAAGATTTTATTTTTAATTACCATTAGTAAAAAAGTCAACAATTTCTTTTAATGAAGCTTTTCTTGAAAGATCTTGATTTTTAATTCTTTCTTGCGAAAAACCTTCGTTGCTAGCCCAGTTTTGAATATAGCTGCTCCATGTCGGAGCATAACTTGCTGGCTCAATAATTGCAGTATTTTCAGAAATACTAGCTAGATCGCCTTTTTTATTCCATACCGAGCAAAAAAATATAGGCTTGTTACTGTATTTAAAGTATAAATATTCCCCTTTATTTTTGCACTCGAAGAGAACTTTCGTAGCTCTTGAGACAACTTCTTTGTTCATTTTTTACCTCCCGTAAAGCGCATTCATAATTTCTTTTGATCTTGCGCGTAATCTGTTTTGATCTCTTTGATTTTGTTCTTCTTGCTCTCTTCTTGCGGCTTCTTCTTCAGACAATTTATCTCTTTCTGCCTGTACTCTTGCAAGCTCTCGTTCTTCTAGCTCAAGCCTTTTTCTTTCGGCTTCTTCTTCTTCTGGAGTTCCATGGGCAACCACAAGAACCATTACTTTTTCTGATTCTTTCAGTGGTTTTAGTTTTTTTGAATATTCAACTAAATCGTACCACTGATCTTGGTCAACTTCCATAAAAGAATCGCTTGCACGCAATTTTTCTGGAACAGCTGAGCTTGTAATTAGCCCATACTCAACTTCCATAATTAAACCGACTCGTCTTTAAGATCCATTGATCCGATTCCATATCGGAAACTAACGGTATAGGTTCTTCTTGCCGAAGCTTCGTCTGTAAAGGAAAGAGCACCTCTGGTAACTGTGAAGTTGTCAATATCAGTATCTGGAACTAAGTCTTCCATATGAGTGTGATATGCTTCTAGAACGCCCCAAGCGACTTTTCTGTGGTCGTTTGTTGCTTCTGCTTCAGTTAATTCGTGGTCTGCTGGCGCTACACCAGCTTTTCCTACTAACGAGGACAAAGGAATAAAAACTCCTGCTTCTGGCGAAGTACCCATTGCCGCCGCTGCACCAAAAACTTGGTAATTTGCACCAAATACTCCTGTTGGATCTACATTAAAATCTTTTCCTGCCATAATATGTTATTAGTTGAAGTTAAACGTTATTGCATATTACACGGAAAAGAAATAAAATCTATTATTATTTCAATAATTCTTCTAAATCTTCTTCAACCGCCTCTTGCTTTTGCGCAGCAGGCTGCTTTTGAAGCTTAGATTCTCCAGCTTGGTAAACAACAAAGTCGGGAGCTTTCTCGTTTTCGTTCTTGTATTTATTGGTAAAAACCATGAGTCTAACCTCTTGAGGTTCAAGCTCGTCTCCAAGCTTTACGTAACCCGAAAGATACTTTTGGTTCTTGCCATTTTTTCTCCAAAGGGCTCCGATTTCTCGGTCCTTCCAGTCATTATTTTCGTTTTGATTTTCCATAATTTTTATTATTGATTGTGAATAAGTTCTAAATGTTTTATAAAGTTTGCTTTTTCTAGAGAAGGTAGTCTGGTGTATTTTTTCTTTGCAAGCCTATAAGCTCTTCTGCTTGCTGCCCCTCCTTCTTCTGGGTTGAATATTAATTTAAGTCTTTTGGCTGCCTGTTTGTTCATCTTGCATTGCTTGGTTTGCTTTGCCTTGTGCAAAAAATTTGTCCATGCACGAAACTAGCGAGTCGTATTTTTCAATTTCAGCAATTTTTGCTTTTACATCTTCTCCTAAATTGACATGTTCTCCGATTCCTACAGAGTGTTGAAGCAAAACAGTGAGATCTGCTAAAGCTTGCTCTCTTAGCCCAACATATTGATTGAAGATTGCTTGAATATATTGGGCGTGAGGCCTTTGGGTTTGCGGAGATACATTACCTAGAACTGCATTGAGCTGATCTGGTGTTGGTTCGAATGAGTCTCCCATTCTTGTTGCTCCTTCGAGCGGGTTATTTTTGTCTGACATTAATATTTTCCTTTCTCTAAAACGTTATAAAATAAATAGCTTAAAACTATGAACAATACTAAATCTAAAATCCACATTTTCTATATTATCTAAATTCTTTTCTTAATAATCTCCAGCGATCTGAATCTATTGGTTTATTTCCATTGTCTATAGCATACAACATTTCAACAATTTCGTCAAGACTATTATAAACATATTTATGCGGAAACATTCCTAGCATCCATAGCGGGGTCTTTGATTTTCCACCTTCCATGCTTACGAACACGGGTTTTTTCATTCTTACTGCCGTCACTATCTCTTCGGCAGAACCCCATGATGCAACATCTGGGACGAGATGCGCGACAATAAAATCTGATCTATCTACTAAATTAAGATCATAAGAACGAACTGTTTTCATTCTTTCGCTTACTCGATCATACTGTTTTGTTTTCATCCAAGTTTCCATTTCTTGGCGAGAAGCTTCATCTTCTTCTACATCTTTTATAAATGGTTTCTTGTATGGATCGAAACAAGTAATATTAATTTCAGAAAGTTGTTCGGCAATTTCTTCTCTCCAGTTTCTACCACTTAAGTACTGCATGTGGCCTACGAGATAAGTTTTTGTTTTTTCTAGTAAATTCATTATGCTTATACTTTAACATATAAAATTTGATTTGTCAAGCGATTTGTGTAAAAATAAATATGAGGTTATTCTTAGTTTTGTTTTTATTGTTAGTCTCTACTGCGAGCGCAGCTTATGTTATACAACTAAAAGATTTTTTATGCGGATGTGAGTATTGCGAAACTGTTTCCACAAGCGAGCCATTGGATATTGGAAGACACATGATTAGTTGTCATAGTTGGAGAGATGCTACCTTGAAGACAATGCGTATAATGGAAGAAATGAAAAAAGAAAAAGAACTTGAGGATCAATACGGAATTCCTATTGAAGATACTTTGCCTTCCTATGCAGTTCCAAAAAAGAAAGAAACTAAGGTCGAGGAAAATTTTTCGGAAGAACCAAAAACTATTCATAATGATCACGAGTGGAGACAGGATGATTTGCACGGATGGAATTATTCTGCTACTGCTCAAAGCCTTCCTAACTCAGAAGGATGGATTTATCGTGAAGATTTAGAATGGGTGTGGAAGTTTAGCGAAAAAGAAAATTTTTTATATAGCATTGATCACGGGTGGTTTTATGCAACTAAGTATAAAGAGTACAGGTTATTATATTGGTATGACCGTAGATATTGGCTGCTTGCAAATGACTTTTGGTGGAAAAAATGAGCATATTTTTGTATATAGTCCACTATATTATCCTTTCGTTTTTATTTTTTTTCTGTTCAAGCTGTTTTTAATATTCTTTTTTTTAATTAATTGATGTATAATAGGTTGACATGAAACCTAAAAGAAAAATACTTATTATGGGCCTTCCAGGCTCAGGAAAAACGACACTTGCTGAAAAGCTGGTTCCTAGATTAAATGCCGTATGGTATAATGCTGACGCTGTTCGTCAAGAAATTCATAAAGACCTTGGTTTTTCTGAAGAAGACAGAAATGAACACGCAAGAAGAATGGGGAAGCTCGCTGACTGGGCAAAACTCGGAGGAGGTTATGTAATCTCTGACTTTTGTTGTCCAACAGAAGACGCTCGCAAACTTTTTAATCCTGACTTTGTTATATGGGTAGACAGAATCAAAGAAGGTAGATACGAAGATACGAATAAATTATTCGAAGACCCAACAAAAGACGAAAGATGGGACGAACACGACCTCATCTTAAGTGATGGCACTCCAGATGAATGGTGCGAAACTGCATTAAAAAACATTTACGAAACAGAAAAATGGGACAATCAAGCTCCTACAGCATTACTTATAGGAAGATATCAACCATTTCATGTTGGACACAAAACTTTAGTAGCAGAATCTATCAAGCGTAGCGGCCAATGCTGCATAGCTTTAAGGGATGTTGCTGGAATAGATGACTCTAATCCTTACGATTTCGAAAAAGTAAAAGCTGAAATTCATGCTGCATGTGTAGAATTTGGAGATAAAATAAAAGTAGTTGAGCTTCCTAATATAACAGACATATTCTACGGAAGAGGAGTCGGCTATAATATTGAACAATTAGAGCTAAGCAAAGAACTACAAGCAGTTTCAGCTACAAAAATTAGAGCTGGAGAAATCGGACAAGACGGAAAGCCTACTGGAAAAAGACCTGAGTGACTTATATAGAAGAAGGGGACTATATAAAAATAATGCAAACCATGCCTGTGGTTTGCGTTGACGCGTTAATTCAAAACAAAAAAGGAGAGTTTCTTCTTGTTAAAAGAGATAATGAACCTTTGAAAGGAAAATTCTGGATGCCTGGAGGAAGGCTTCATAAAGGCGAAACTTCTGAAAGCGGAATAATAAGAAAAGTCAAACAAGAACTTGGCGTAAACTGTAGAATAATTAAATGCCTAGGACACTTTGAGGAGTTTTTTGATAAAGTTGCTCAAGTTGGTGACTGTTCCTTTCACGCAGTAAGTATTGTGTTTTTAATAGAGTTAGAGAGCGAAGATATTGAGCTTGACTCTCAATCGTCTGAGTGGAAATGGTTTAAAGATCTTCCCCCAATATTAAGAAACTATAAGTTTTTTAATTAATTTTTATATCTTTTAATTCCCCACCAAACTTTTCTTAACTTAAGTTTTATCTTGGCGTAATCGTACCATCTACCTTCTTGCTTTGCTTGTAAAGCCTCTTCTTCTGTATTTTTAAATTTTCTGCTAACTTTTTTTCTTTGATCGTATGAAAGCTTCCAAGGCTCTCTTTTTTCGGTTCTTTTAAAAAAATTCATAACATCTATTACACAACAAGTGTAACAAGGTACATGGCAATTCATGCAGGACACGAATGTGAATACGGAGATAAGACCGCAACTCGGTGGGTCAATGAGCAAAAATCTGGAATTGGATCATGCGCAACTAGAACTTTTTTAGTGGAAACGTTGGGCTATGATGATAGTTCTTGGGGTTCAAGTCCATGTCCCGAAGAAGAAGGCGCTCAAGGAGCCACAGGAGAGCAAGGCACCGCTGGACCAGGAGGAAACCCAACTGGGCCAACTGGGCCATCAGGACCCACATGCCCTGACGACATTGTTGCATATCAATACGCTGCATTAAGCGCTTGCGAAAACAGCGATCAAAGTTCTGTAGAATATCCCGATGGATTTATATCATACAATGAACTTTATAAATCTGAAGGAGGCGGAAGTTTACAAACTGGTTCGACTGGAGCTGATTATACTCCTAGCGCAGTTATAAAAGACGGCGCTGGAATATGTGGAACACTTGGGAGCGGCTCAGGCATAACGCAATGCGAAATGGATGATCTGCAAAACGGAAAAAATGGACCTGCAATTCCAACTGGCGGCGCTACAGACTTTACTTGGAATGAAGATGTTGATGATTGTGATTGCTGCATTTACGACTCTTGTACTACATGCGATGATTGTCTTGCTCTGCATGCTGACGAAGGAGAAGTAAATGGTCACGCCACCACGCTGTCTCCATCTCAAGTAACATCGGGGCCGAGTGAAGGAACAATATATGATAGTAACACTGCTTATAGCAATGGAGATATAGTTTGGGAAAGAGTTGACACTGGCGGTTCAAATTTAAGGTGGAAAAAGTACCAATTAAACTCAGAGCTTGATCAAACAGGCGTTACACCTAGTAGTGGACAAACGATTACGCAGTGCTGTGAAGATCAAAGTGGTGGATGCGGAAGTTTAACAAAATGTCAAAGCACTTCTACAAGTTGTTGTGACGCAACAAGAATTCTTGCAACTGATTATTTAGCTTCAACCTCTACTGCGTATGACCAAAATGGTGATCCAGCATATCAAGCCCAAGCTGACGTAACAGATAAGCAAAATGCAGCACAAGGCGGAAATTTTACTCAATCAGGAGAAGTAGAGGAAATAACCACTGGAGTTACATATTGGTTTGTTGATGTTTATGCTTATACCGAAACGGTTGACGCATGGACTTTACTTGGAACTTGCACCGACCAAGGAGACACTTGCAACGGCGTAAAAGAAATAACTCTTGTTTAATAAAGCCAAAAATGATTAACTTCTTTAACTGAAGTATCAAACAACTTCCAAACTTGACAGCAAAAATTTTTTTTGTTTGTCCAATTCATAACATTTTGAGTCATGTATACGTTATTTATGTGTTCGTCAACTTGTATTTTTGTAAAAGCACAGTCTATAATAACTTCATCTTCTTTTATGCATCTAACTAATACATGAGGAGTTATATTTGTTAATCCGCCGATAATTTTTCTGTAATAAGTTAAAGTAAACTTTGGATTTTTTGAAAAAGGAATATCTTCTATGTGGGTATTTTTTTCTGCTACGCCTGTAACAAGAGCCTGTTCCACAAATAAATCGTGAAATGACCTCAGTTTATCATAGAACTCAAGTTCAGCGTGATCTAGAAAAATGTGCTTTTGAATTTTTCGCACGAGATTTTTGGGCTTTATATTGCTTGAGCTCTTTTTTTAAAGTAACTCTTTCTCTTTCTGAGGAGCTTAATCTGTTTTGAAGTTTAGTTATTTTTTTTTGAAGAAATCTATAATCTTTTTCGTCCATATATTATAATATGTTTAAAATTGTTTTTTTAAAATTGGTGGAGGTGGCGGGAGTCGAACCCGCGTCCTGAGTGCCTTCAGTCAGGCACGTCTACAAGTTTAGTTAATTTTTTTTAAAGTTATGATATTAACATCCAACTTCTTGTTTCATTTATTTAC
>MDTB01067555.1_pt1 | contig 16737 bp, 3 predicted proteins | sample 811161 | NCBI WGS metagenome assembly MDTB01 (sample SAMN05326650, study PRJNA326480) | marine metagenome | isolation source: seawater | place: Mediterranean Sea | collected 2009
CCCATGTATCTCTCCAATATAAATTATCGTAGCCCGGGCGTTCTGTACCGGAAACAAATTCATTTCTCAATGATGGAAAAATGTTCTGCGAATATAATAACCAATTCAATCCAAATCGTCCGGTTTTACCAAAGTTCAACACTTCTCTATATGATTTTTCAATTTCATCAAAATGTATATCTGCAATATCATTCATTTGCGGCTGTGCAAAGAATATGTTTTCGTTTGTGTTTGTGACGCGGTATGTCATGGAAGTTGGAGTCATTTCGGGTCTCCCGGGTTCTACAACATTGCCTGTTATGTTAATCAACATGGTGCGGCCCTTCATAGACACAGGATATAGATGGAATGCGGTATTTGCAGCAGGCTCGTCCGGATCATTGTCATTAATCACAAGAAGGTTATTTTCTCGTTGGATGCGAAGCAGTGGGTGGTCATTTTGGTGGAACTTGTTCCAACCCCACCCATATTTAGAGCCGCGCTTAGTTAATAATTGATTTAGATAATCTGGGCTTGGATCTGGTCGGCCGACACCAACTAAGTCGGTGTTTAGTTGGGTCCAATTTCCATACGCAAGAACCTGATCTGCAGCTGTGTCGCGCCGGCCGGGACCAAGGGTCATATACCTTGCTTGTAATTCTTTAGATATAGGATTAATATGCGCCCAACCCTTGTCAACAATACCATCTGTTACAATTATGTTTAACATTGGTGGCTGGTAAAAACTACCTGTAGTCGCGTTAGAGGCACTGACAAATTCCCAATATGGAGTTGTAAACAGTCCAGATGAACTACTTCGAAACGGGAAACGATCCATCTGTTCTCGACCATAAGCTTGGTATCTTGAATATTTAGTGTTTCCGACATCTACCACAGAGCTAGACAACCATCTGTATTGTCTATCAGATTGTGGAATTGGTCTTTGTACATAGTAATTGTCCCGAAGGGGCTTTTTGTTGTAGCCAGTAATGGATTCAACTAATCTAGTATCAGGTGGTTGACCAGTAAGGCTTGTTGAGCCTGTACTGACCTTCAAAAGCGAGTTGTCGGCTGGGGTGTGCCTCTGCGCAGTGAAATGTAAATTAGCTGCATTTTTAACGTCAATAATAATGTTCCCGTTAGATGCACTAAATGGCGATGTAACCGCTGCGTCTTCGCCGCTCATATCATCATCAGGGTGATCACCCATTCGCCACCATGACAAAAGACTAGAACTGCCTTCTATACCTGATTGTGTGAGGTTCTGTGGTGCTCCGCCATTATATAGTGCTAACACTTCGGCATCAGTGAGCGCTGTGCTGTGTAGTGACATTTCATCGACGTCGCCTACAAATTCAAACCCTGAGATATTGTTTATTTTACCAAAGAACATAACAGGATAGGCAAAGTCCGTGCCGAATCCTCTGAAGTTTGAATAATCTGTTGAACTAGTTGGCCAATATGCATGACACGAGGATCCCGGGAAGTATAAATCCTTTGACTCTCCATTTACATAAATCTTCACAGTTGGGCCGCCGCCCTTGCCGGCAGATGTGTTTCCTGCGCTGCCGCCAACTGGCATTGACCCATGTGCACCACTAACAGTTAGCACGATATGAGTCCAATTTGAAGCAGACATAACTGCGTCAACCGTTTTATAGTTTGAATCATTAAACGTGCCGTGCCCATCTGTGGTCATGAAATAATATTTTAATTCATTGCCTGATGTTTTTTCAAGAGCATGAATAATATCAGCACTGGTTCCGGAGCGCCCAAATTCAAATATTCTCTGCCCACTGTTGATGGTAGTTCTTATCCAACAACTATATGTATACAAGACAGAGTCACTATTGGAATCTGCATGTACCGCATCGAACACTCTTTCTCGACGTTTTGTTTGGTTTGCAACAACTGCACAGAGACCTCTACCATTTTCGAATTCGACGTCCTTGCTGTTTATTAGTCCCGTGTCTGGAATATTACTCGATGTAAAACCATAAACAGGAGTGTAACCTTCTCTATTGTTTCTGTGAATTTTGTGGAATCCGGGTGATTCAACATACGATGCACCGGGGGTAGACACAAGGTTTGAATCTCTACCGAATCTAGCCGTGTGTCTAGAAAGATGCGATCTAAGCCCATAATCGGCGCCGTGTATATCGCTAACGCGAGAAGTAGTGGGTGTACCGCCATGTGGCTCTGAAATGGAACCAGAGGGGCCCTGAGACGGTTTAATAACACTTAAGTTTCTATAGTTCTTGGAATTGTACACTGAGAATTCAGAAGCTTTAAAATCTTGGAAGCCCCTAGTTTCAACTTCAGGGCCGCCGGGACCATGAGAAAATCTACAAACAATAACGCTCTTGTTGGTTGCTCCTGTTAAGTACGAGGTGCTGTAATCATCAATGTAGGTTTGATGATTTTGCGCGCCACGATGACGATCTAAATAAGTGCGTATGTTTGTGGTGTATCTAGCTGACTCTGTGTATTCATTTAATGGCAATACTGGCTGATTTTCAACGAGGCCCCTAGGATTGTTGTATGCCCCAAACGAATGAAACACTTGATAATTTTCTTGATAATTACCCAAAACAGTCTTATTGTTTTGGATTTGATTAATGTTTCTAATATTAACTGGTCTCTTGGCAATCTGATCTCGATACAGATATGCTTTTTGGAACGGCTTATATGGATATGGCACAGTGCCGGCTGGCGGGTTGTATTCTGGTGGCGGATAATCTGGGCCAACCATACCAATTGCACCAGATGGTATTGAGCCAGTGCCACAAGTACCAAGTAATATTCTCCAAGCCTCTGCTCTGCTTTCTGGTGTGTCAGTCCCATCATTGATAGCTATATGTCTAGATTGGTGACCGCCAACCGCATATTCAGTGAACGGACCTTGCATGGGTACTTCTTGAGTTAGACCATAGCCATCAATATGAAGATTGGTAATTTCAATATTAGACCCAACGCGCTCAACAACTTGTTTGTTGTATCCTGATGCCAATTCAACACTAGAACTAAGCACCGAGAAGGGGAACGCAAAAGTTGATTTTCTATTAGCGTATCCTAAGCCATCTTCCCAGTCATGACCATTATGTACTGTAAATGTTTTTGTTCTTTTGCGAATAAAGTTATCGGGCCAAGAGATATTTATATTTTCTCTTGTGCCAACCGACTGGCTTGTAAAGCCTATTAGAACGTTTTGTGGTAAAAACAAGTTATCTTCTTTACCAACTGGGCCGGCCGGCCTCAACGACGTAAGGGTGAAATCGTGATTTCTTGTATTTTTGTTATTCAAACCACCTTGTATTTTTTGTTTAACTTTTTCAGTTTCATCAAATTGAATTTCCATGGCTCTTAACCCTGCACCGCGGGTTCTAGCACCATATTTATTCGACATGTAACGTTGATTGTCGGTGGTCATTAATTTTGGCAGACCTGCACTGCTACTAACCACTGGTTTTGTAAAAATTATTTCTTTAAATTTATCTCTTTGGGTGTCAACATTTGTATCATTAGACGAAATCTCTGACTGTTTGGATTCCGCTCTCTTAAGCCAATATCCAGTACCTTTTGCTGTTGGTCTCGGAGACTCTGGCGGACTCGGAATTGAAGTATCGGCTACACCATCAGAACCACCTCCGCCAACAGCAGGCACTACAGGTTCATATACTCTCCAAAATGTATCAGAATCAATAATGTTTAATTTGCTTTTGTATTTGTTTCTTTCTAAAACGTGGCTTTCGATTACGTTTGTTATGCCATCAGCAAAATCAGCAGAAGCGGGCATAAATTGTTGTAAAACTTTTGTAAGAGCCTCATCGTACCATTTGTAATACTCAATAAACTTTTCTACTGTTGCAACTTCTTTTACTCGCCTGAAGAAAGTTTCTCTGAGATGCTCCATTGCTTTATAGCGGCCGCGGTATCTGTTTACCGGTCGACCTATAATATTTTGAAAATCAACTGCTCCCGCAAAAAAGTCAAGCATTTCTTCGGAAATTGCATTGCTAAGGCTTTTCTCCAATGAGTATTGATAGCTCGGTACTGTTTCGGTTCTTCTTAAATTAGGAAACAGAACATCATCGTCAGAAAATAGTTGCACCATGTCAGAAGAAATTACAGCTTCTGGGTCTATAAATTTATAGGTATTTACGGATTTTCTATCCACAACAGTTGTGCTAGAGTTACCAAAACCATAACCATAGCCAGTATATTGATATTTGGAAATTTCACCAACCCAACCAAGGTCTTGTCTTTCTGCTAACGTAGCAGAACCAGAACTAAAATCTTGAACTACAAAATTACCTTGTGTGTCAGAGCCTGTTACATTTCTGAAATTCCAATTAAATACCAACGTATCGGCATTCGTAGGATTAAACCCAAACAAGCTTGTGTCCAACACAGAAATTGCCTTATAAGAACCAGATGTTCCTATGTTCTCAAGATCAAAAGCGTGCTGTATAAGATCATCATCGTTCAGATATTTTAACCAATACGAGATAGAGGATACACACACGTCAGAGGGGTAGACCACGTTTCCGGTCAAATTACTCCGATCTGCGCCAACGAAGGGTCTTTTACGTGCACGAATTAAATGCTTGGCAACAGTCCCGGTTAAATCATGAGTTAACCTAAAACTGTCGAATTGACCCGGAGCGTGGGGGTTAAAACCAGAAAATACAACTTCATACGTTCCGTCTCCAGAGCCCGACACAAAAGGAGCGTAGGGATATTTTTTTGGCTTTACTCTGACTGAAAGATTCCACATTTCATTATTATAGAGATCGAATACGGTGCTGCTGGTTAATTGAAAATTAATTGACGCTGTAGCAAAAGAAGATGATAATCGGAAGTAGGCATCCCTAGAGCCTTCTGATTCGCGAACTGCTTGTATTTTTAGGGTAGCTTGATCATCTTCGTTTTTAGTTGTATCTGTACCTTTTTCTCGATCAGTGTCACCAGAAGCAATTTGAACAAACCCAAAAAGTGAGACTGTGTTGTAATCACTATCTCTTGTTAGTTCTGATCTGTTGTTATCATATATAGGGAACATAAAGTTACCTTCGTATGTCAGACCATAAGGCTCTTGATTTAAGTGACCATTAATCGACCCAGAAACAGCAGAATTGTCAAGACCAGAAAAAGAGGCAGATCTATTGTAAACAATTGCCCTGCTGTTTTCGGTTGTGTTGAAATTCAAAAAGTTTTTATTTAATTTTCTTAACACTAAGTTGTTGCGCAACTCATATTCAGTGTTATTAGATTTGACTTTCAATGTCATGACATTTTCATCAATATTAAAAATATTCATTATATTTCTAACAGCAGTCTCAGTGCCTTTAGTTTTGTATATGTGTGCAAGGTTGTTATATAAATTGTGATATATAATATTTTTTGTCTCGTCCAGATCAGCTTCAAACAGTGTGTCTTCTGAGCGATTCATAAATTTTTCTAAAACGTTTGAATCAATGAATAACTCTGGCGTATAGAGGCCTAGTGACTGCGGCAAGTGTTCTGCCAGCGGGTATGGTTTGTGTGACGAACTGGGATAGTTGATGTGTTTCAGTTTGGAAATTTCTTTAATTTGTAGCTTAAGTTTATCAAAATAAGCACCCATAACGTGCGCTATGTATCTTAAATCTGAGTTATCTTTTTCTGATTCTTCATCTTGAATCCAGCCGGGCACCATAGATATCATCGATGCATTGTTCGTATAATCGTAACTTGAGCCAGTCTGAACAAGAACTGATTTTAAGTTAAGATAATCAGGATGATTTGTTCTTATAATAGGATCCTCAAATTCTTTTGCAGCTGCAGATGCCGAAACAATAGCAGAACCAGTATTTCTAGAATTTGATGCATAGCCGGTCCAAACACCATTTGTTGCTCTGCCGGCATAGTCTAATACTATGCTGTCTGTACCAGTGTCGCCTGTGATACCTTCATTAAATTTGTAATAAACTCCCAAATCTGCATTTGATATGTCACTATTTGCGCCGCCTCTAACTTGATCAAACCAGTAGTGGCCAACTTGTTTTGCAGATCTGGCGGATTTCCAATATCTAAATTCATCCAAAGAGCCACTGAGCCTACCTGCGCCTGCTGGGGCAGATGATGAGATTGGATTAGTTATCAGTGCTCCGATGCGCGCTTTCATCTCTTTATCGTTAAGCTCTGGAATTCTTGTAAATGGTTGTCTATAATCTTGGGCATGTCCAAGTGCTTTGATATCATTATGGTCTAAAACAATATCCCAAACTGCTACGTCAGCAATTTCACCTTCCCAGTTGCGATCTCTTTGCGATACATTTCCAATAACACAATTTTGATTTACAATTCCAAAAAACGAACCAGTTGGTGCTCCACTTTCAAGCTCAACGGTTTTTTCTGTTCCGTTTACATATATCCTAGGAAGGCTTCCTGATAACTGATCTGAAAATGCCGAACCATCTTCGTTCGAGCCGCTACGGGGAGCATGCGCTGCATCATATGTAACAAGTACATGTTCCCATGTATCGTTTGTTATAGAATCAGTCGGTGTCCTGTAGACAACCTGACCGCTGGAACCGTCAGCGCTTTTCCACCTGACGGCGAATTTTAATCTATTGTTTGAGTTTGTGTAAAGTGATATGTCTTTAAGACCAAAATCAATTATTCTACCATAACCACCGCCACCGTCGCCAGTTTTACGTACACGGGCTGAGATTGTAAATTTTGGACTATTTGATGCGGTTTGATTTGTACCTATAATCCCATTCCACAAACTTGCATCACCAATGTTGACACCATACAAAGCACTATCAAAATCAGCAGAAGCAGTTTGAATGTAAGCACTTGGAGTCTTGCTGGACGCTGCAGGTTTATAGCTACTACTTGCATAACTACCAGTGCGACTATTTTGGCTCCAATCTATTACATACTCTCCACGTGGATCTTCAAGTTTCCACCAACCTTGAAGGCGCTTGTACGATGTATAGCGGTTAGTATCATTCCTTACGTACCAATCGGTGCTAGCGGTAGATGAAAGCTCAAGGCTGTGGGTCAGAGCATATGGAGAAAACGAGCCAGAGTCACTAAATCTACCGTTTACATAAAGCTCGCTTTTAAGTATTTGTTTTTGGGAACCAGTATTGTAGAAACGAAGGGCATAATGATTCCAGTCGCCCATGCTTGTATGAAGCGACGTCGCACCTAAGCCAATCATTCTTTCTATTGTGCGCGGTTGGTTTGCTCCAGACTGTATTGTAACAATAAATGGATCTTTCGCGGCGCCGGCTATGTTCGTAGTACCAGTAAGCTCAATTGTTAAGCGCGCATAATCAGCATGCGTATTAGCTTTGTTGTTCCATGCATCAAAAATTACTTGGCGGCCTGATGTGTTTCGGTTGTGTATAGATCCAGTTTTCATCCAAAACTCGACAGTAACACCGTCGTCAAAGTTTGCTCTTAAGTTAGACTGTCGACTGCCGTGGCCATAATTACTCGGAAGATTGTTGGATTTGTAAATATCTGTGTCGTATATATTTGAATTCTTGTAGCTGCTGTTTTCGGGGCTTGGCATTAAGTTTTTCATGCTGGTACTTGTTGCTGAGCCTGTGCCCGGGCCACCCTTCAGTTCAATATATTCATTAGTGGTCGGCACGCCGTAGTCATCAATTACTTCACTTACGGCATATCCATCACGCGCCAAAGTAATATACCCTGTCGAGGATGGGTACTTGTGTTTTAGAATATATCTTTCAATATCTAATGATTCATTTAAAAATTTATTTATTTCAGCTTGTGAGCCATCATAAGGGTAGTAATCTGTAATCCTAGTAAGGGCAGATTCATAATACAGGCGTGCTGAACCATATGTTACAAAATTAGCCGGCTCAGAATAGTCAATGTGCGGGACAAATCTTTCCTGATCTTCCCTTTTTTGATGCACGTTTTCACCAGATTCGGCTGCACTGAACGAATCTTTTTTACTTCCGGGGGCTAATTTGTTTATGTCTAATTTGTTATCAAATAGATCTTTAATGCTCATATTTTTCTACTCTAAATCTAAATTGTTCGTTTTGCTCTTGCCAAGACGATAATTCATCATCATAAAATGCAACTTTAAATGCGTATTCACAGCCGGGTTGCAGCAAGCTCATATCAAAATCAAAATAATTTCCGGATACATCATAAGATAGACCAGTGGCGAAATCAGAACCTGTATTGTGTGGAATCGCCTCAAAATTGTCGAATGTTCTAATGACTCTGTAAGATGCACTAGGTATGACCATGTGTTCTGCAATCTCATTTGCTTTTGTGTAAATTGATGGGCTCCAATTTTTCTCTCTCACATATAGGTTAAATCTTGCGTTTTGATCTCTCATATAAGAATTCTGCAAATTTGTAATATTAATATAGTACGTCGGCTCTCTTGTGTGTACATTGCCTTTGTATTGGCTTGTCTGAATGGCACCTGTGAAATATTGTGTATTTCCATTATTGTGCCACACATCGTAAAGAGTGTTTAGTGTTGTATCACTAGATTTAGTCAATCCGACCGAACAACTATAAATTCCTTTGCTGACATAGCCGCCAGTTATTGCTGTTTCGCCGGTGTACAAACGGAGTTTCGAGCCGCTTGGTGCGGTATTATCGGACGAGCCTGAATATAAACTTACATATATTGCTCCTGTGCCGACTCCCGGAATATTCCTCAATCTGCCTCTTACATAATTATAAAAATAAAGAGTGTTTAAGTTGTCTTCGGCAGGGGCCAAGGAACTACTAAAATAAAAATTGCCCCTATCATCCTTAGTTACAGAATTCCAGCGAGCCTCGATACAGGGCTTTTTAAAAAAATATTGAGTACCTCTTGCAAAAAATCTTTTTGTATAGTATGATTTTTTAGCGCCACTTGGGTTGTGGATGGTGTTGTCATAATTGGCACCACTAGAATTAGATACATATGCCTCATAACTTGAAGAAAGTCTAATACCCAATCCATGATTGTCTTTAGAACCATCAAGCCATTCTTCTACCAGTTCGGTAATGTCTATTTCCACATCTCCTAAACCACCAGTGAAATGTTGGGTAAAGGTTGGATTGGCGTAATAGTCACCCCCAATACTACTCCATGCGGCCGCTTTTGTACGGCGGATCCAATTAGAGCCTTCTTGATCTCTCGTTTCGTCTGAATAGTTTGTTAGGTCTAGGCCCTCACCCTCTTCCCAAGAGCCCGATATGGCTTGTACAACCAATTTAAAATCTCTCGGAACTGTTCTGCTGTGAGCAGCTTCAAAGACCCTTAAATAGAAACTTACGCTACCACTAGCAGGAATTACACCAGATGAACGTCCAGAAGAAATCTCACTTGTTGGAAACTTCATCAAAACTCTGGATAATTCTTGTGAGCCTGTGGCGGCTGAGCTGCTGGTTTGTTGTCTTCCCCAAATTGAATATACTTCAACAACATCCGCTCGGCCGGTATTTGATCCGGTTGCTCTAGTTTCTAAGTTGTCCTCATATGTGTTGACAATTGTATTGTCGGCATTTGCTATGTATCTTTTTATAGACATTATCTTGCTGTTCCAATTATATCAGTTCCCGGATATTTAATTTCAACAATTGCATTCTTGGGAATAACAATCATGTTTCCATCAGGTGATATATTATTTTCAATATCAATTGTGGCACCAGAATAATTCGTACCTGTTTGGTTTATAACTTTAACTTTTAGTACGTCCAAAACACCCTTAACGGTCTTGAGTTGAGCATATATTTCACTTATAGAAAAAGACTCCCCTATAAAAAAGCCGTCTGAATATGTTCGTGCTAAGCGCTGTACGCATCTATTAATAACAGTATATTTATCTGCACCAGAGGCTGTTTTAATAGAAAAAACGATACCAAAGTTGAGGATAAACGGATTTATAATGTCTATTGTGTCGTTTAACATTCTAAATTTATTCAGCCAAGTTTTCAAATTCTTTTTAATAGTCGTGTTTGTTTGAACTAAATTACCAAACGAATCTTCAGAGATAACATACATATTTAAATTTCTTTTTTCAGAATCAGGATCTCTTTGGACTGATACTCGTTTGATGGAACCAAATTGGCCCGGCAATCTATAAGCGATATTTTCATAATCTGCCTGCGTAACTGCTCGGTTTTGTGTTGGAAATGTATCATAAATTCTTTGTTTAAGCTCTGCGGAAGTAAGATTCGTTGTGTCTCCTGTTATCGGAGTCTCGTTGTTTACCTCTACTGAATCTCTGACTGCTGATACTCTTGAGGTGACCAGAGAAGCTTCATTTTTAAATTGCACTAGTTTTGTGACTGCTTGATTTAGTTGTCCAACTGAAACATTTGAATTGGCAGGGTTGGTTGTTCTTAATGTAATTATCAGGGTTGTGTTTGACGGTACAATACCTAAGCTTTCATTTTTTGAGAGTTTCGTTGGATCAAATGTTGTATCGGTTATATATGTTTTTCCAAATACATTCATAGCTACTGCTTGTGGATCGGCTACCACTTTTGATGCTCCAGCCTCTCCACTCCCGAACTGTAAGAAAGTATCTTGTCTGTTTTTTTCTACAACAAATTTTCTAGAAACTAAAAATGGCTTTATAATTGATGGCACGTTGTCGTTTTTATAATTAGTGTTAGATATTTCTTTGTAAACCATATCTTGCGCCAAATAGCTAACCTCAAAATATTCGTTTCCGTTACTATCAAAAACCGATACAATTTCTGACACATTAGCAGTTTTAAGTCTAACTCTCTTAAATCTCTCATAATCTCCCACTGTGACTCTTTCAGTTGTGTAGGTTCCTGACACCACCGACCCATATGCCTTAATGGCATAATGTGTTGGGGCACCGGTCGAATCATTGACCCTAGCTACAACAGTCGTGTGTTTCGGATCTGAGAAATCTATATTCTCAAGTAAAGAAAAATTAAGACCTGTTTCGGTGGTAAATAAGCTAGATTTCTTTAAGATAGGTATATAATCTTTGTCTGGACCAAGACCGGTGGGCGAAGATGGCACCATTACAAAAAAGGCTGCTCTTCCAAATGTAGAGGGTCGGCCGGCAAATTTGTACCCCAAGACTCGGCCGTGTCTAAGTATGTTATTGTACTGATAAGATGTGTCAAGAAACGACTCATTAACATTATAATCTAAGTAAAACGACAGTTGGTCTCCAACATATGCCACAGCATCAACCATCAAAGAAGCAAAAGATGCCTCACTAAAGTCCTGAAACGAATCAGGATATAACCTTTCTGCTAATTGTATTAAATCTTGTCTAATCGAGCTAAATTCTCTATTAGTATAATTTATCGGTACAATCTTTTTTTGATCGTCGGCCATTTAAATTCCTCTTTTTTAAATAGTAAATTCTAACAAATCTTTGATTCCAATGTTTGGAACTGAATAAAATAATTTAATACCTAGCAAGTTTCTATCTGGGTCACTGCCATTAAAACTAATTTCTATAATCTCTACAACTGGCATATATGTTCTTACTTGTTTCCTGATTGCGGTATCAATTGAATTGAAGGTACTATTGTTGAAGTTTTCAAAAAGAAACCCTCGAATACCTACACCAAACTCAGGTTCCATGATTCTTTCACCCGGTGAAGTCATGATTAACATTTTTAAATTTTGTCTTATTAATGTTTCAAAATCACGAATTACTGTAAATCCATCGGCAGAATCTTTTGTGATTGGTAATTTGACAGCCAAAGATGACATTTGAAAAACCTCTTTTAATAAATAGAGTGATTAATTTTTTCCATCACACAAACCGCCCTTGGCATTATATGGATTACTACGTAGGCGGCCGCGTTGCCACCATGGTAACATACCTCTGGCGCTGTTAGGGAACATTAGCCCCTTCAGTGACTTGGCCAAAAGCGATACTGGATCATCTTCGGCTCCAAGAAGTTTGTCGCCGGGCTGGAAGTCTCTGGAGTAATAGTAGCTCTTAAACATACGCTTAATTCTACTCTTACTGTTTCTCAAAAGAATTCTATCCCAATTGTCCCACTCGCAGACCCAAAGCCCACCAAAGAAGCCGGGCTGACGATCATAATAATGTGCCCAGCCTTCATTACCGGTGACGCCGCTCTTTTTCATATTAAAGTCAACTAGTGTTCCCTCAATAGGATCATCGGAGCCAAAAGGTTGGAACAAGGATGGGGGTGTCTCATTTTTTATTTCGAATTCTTTCTCGGTTCTATGAATATAGGCCCTAGAGCCGGGCTTGACTCTTACTTGTGCAAACCCTGTTTTGTTGAGCCAATCCTTCTTGTCGGTTGGGCTAGCTATAAACTTATCCATTCCCGGAATAGCGCCAAAGAATTCACTAGTAGGCAACCATGAATAGTTATCACCGTTACCGGGAGTAACCTCGCCGATCGAGGATAAGAGTGCCATATCGCTGTAAATTGCTAATGTACCTGTCACTTTTTTGATTGAGAAAATATATGACGTCATCAATTTATATCTAGGATCATTTTTCAAAAGATTAACGAGACAGAACAAAAGTTTGCTGTTAGTGATATTAGTATTAAATTGAGAAATTTTGACATCTAGTGCGTCTACTTCAACTGAAGTAATCGGGTGAGAATCTCCGCCGCCGGTATAATAAAATTGTAACCCAAACCTAACGCCCATTTGGCCATCGATGCCAATCTCATAGCCGTCTTCGTCAGTAATAACCCTCATTGTTCCAGGCCAATAATCAGATAACCTAGCTTCTTGGTTTTCGCTATTTCGTATCACAGACAATGCTTTACTTGGTGCCATTTTTTGGCCATTGATTGAAACATATTTTTCTAGTGCGTATGGAACAGCAAGACTGCCGGGGGGAGGAGGGGGATCGCTCGCTTCGGCGTAAGTGCCATATTCTGCTACATCTCCTAGAGGAACTTGTTCTGGTACTACTCTTCCGCCAGTAAATTGGGTTGCGTCGGGTGCGGACTGTTCTTCACCGGGCATAGGATTCTCTTCGCCATGCTCGGCAGCAGAATAACTTACCATAGCCTCTTCGTCTTGGGTAACAAGTTTGTGCCCCTCTGTTACAATGGACACAATACGATCAACAGGGGTTAAAATATCTTGTGGTTCATCCGGATCTTGGTTGTGATATTCGCCGGCCATGTAAATAACATCCCCAACTTCATCTATGTGACCATGATAATAGCCAACAAATTCATCCGCATAGTCGTACTCATTATTAGTATCTAGATTGTATGCAACCCTAAATTCCCCACCATCGGTATAATACGGGCCCGGGAAGCTCACGCCTTGACCTTTTGGATCTGGGTTGTCGGGTGTTGGCAACCCAACAGGCACCTCAATGATGTCAGGGCCCGCAAACTGTAGTGAACTACCCTTACACAAGGTTGACAAAATATAATAATCTAAATCAAATATATCAGGGTTAAAACCATGTTGGCGCATGTTCTTTACCATTTTTTCGCCCATGACTGATAACTCGTGATTGACAAGCTGCATTAATATTAATTTTGCATGTTCTTCTACAGATTGAACAGCCTCAAGATTCTCATCTGCTCGGATGCCCTTTAAGCTCTGGAACCATCCTGCTTCACCAGCCACTTTTTTATCATGCATACCGAGAACTGTTTGTTTAACATTGACCCCATCAGATCTGCGAAATTTACGAGATGTTGTTGGTCTATAAGTAAATGGATAGTCAGTTTGTAAGTTGTTAATCGTATCAAACGATTCTTGAAGGTGGCCACCCTCTGCTGGTGCAGGAATGGCGCCGGCTTCGACTAAAAAGTCGTAGCACTCGACTGATTGCTCTAAGAATGCATACCAGAACTCTTCGTCTTTGAAGGTGGTGAAAGCCTCCCAGAAGGCGCCTTGAGCGTCTTTAAAGTCCTCTTCCATGCGCTCTACGATGTAAGCAGAATAAATTGTACTAAAATTATCCGGGAATTTTGGCATAATTTTTGAAAATACGGGGATAGCTTTAAATATATGAGTACTGGCATAAATTCTGATTGATGCCAATATTAAAACGTACATACTGATTTTAGCTTGTCTATTTAAGATTCTTTTAAATGGTACCTCTCTCGTACATTCTTCTGAGCCTGCAGTCAACCTAGGATCCTCTGGTAGATTAGGGTAGTACTTATTGACCCAGCCTTTTAGTTCGTCAAAGTCAATTAAGTCTTGGTTATGTGGTTTGCACGGCGTGTATTCAGGAAAGAGCACATTAACATAACCATACCAGCCGTCGTGCTTATTTGGCTTGACATAAAGTGCAGGTTTAGTATAACTTCCGCCAAAAATCTTCGGATCTAAATAAATAACTCTTGCGTTGTCTCCATTGTTATAAACATCCCTACTAACTCCTAAAATCATATCAGATTCTTCAATTTCGCGGCCATCGATTTTATATGCGTAATATGGTATGAATCTACCATTTTCAATTATTCCATAATCAATATCATCCTTTACCAAGAAGTCATAGTTAGCACCATAAAGGAAGCCGCTTTTATTTGTACCAATTTCGCGACAGATCGTGCGATACAAACTACTCATTACGCTGTCATATTCCACTGCACACACACCGGGGCTGCGGCCGCCTGTAAAGTCAGCCAACATTAGAACAGGTGGAGATACTGGTGGTAATTCCCTTAAGATACTAGAAAATTTGGGAAAATCTGCTAGAGTACAAGAATCCGGGCTTGTATTAGGAACTATGTCGATAGGCTTGTTGAATATATCCAAACCATCATCAACTGATAAGAATTCAAATTCTCTTACTCTCAGAACTCTCTCGGTTCCTCTCATGATAGCTTTAGCAATTGCGCGGCCGATAATATTTGTAAAAGGATATAATATTAGATTAATCATAGCTTCTAAGGCCCAACCAACAATCGGTATACCTTCAATCCAATTCGGCAAATCAAATGGAGGCACTTTTAAGAAATCATCCTCAAGCGCTTCCCCTAAAGGCCCTATATGAGCAGAGCCCCAATTAAGTTTTTCAACTAATTCTACGCGTATATTATCATCAAAACGATTTAACACACGACCAGAATTTGGCTCTTCATAAATATCATGATAATAACACTTAAGATCAAACCCATATGACCACTCAGTACTGGTAGAGCCCCATCCGCCGCCGTCTTTGCCGTTGCCATCATTTGACGAGATGTATCCTGAGTAGCTTCCGTTTGGTCCGCCACTAAACTTTCCTTTTCCGCCTTTTCTCATTCCTGCAGCATTATCTCTGAAGTCTAAGGAGACATCTGCGCCATCTCTTTTGTGATGTGAACTATCCCCTGAACTTCTACTACCTTTGCGAATTTCGCGTGTGATGACGACTTTTTCTGAAGCCTCATTGACCTGAACCGTGGTATTATAGCCAAAATCGGGAATCATAAAAAGATTAATTCCTTGTGTTAGGGAGCCAAAAAAGTTATTATATTGCAAGTCTTCAAAATCAACATAATGTCTTTTCTTGCCTCGCGCAAAGTTATTAGATATGAAATTTATATTTCCGTCTCTAAGATCTGTGCCCATGGAATTCACAGTGTAATATCCGGGCTTAACAACATAATCTGCTTCGGGGTTTCCAGCGTTTGCAAATTGTCTCATTAGCCACTCAGCAATATAATATGGAAATTGCCCCTCTTGAGAACTGAATCCTGCTGAACTTTGGAATATAGTGAAGAACCCACTTGTTGATTCACCACCATTTTTAAGGTTGGTTGCAAAGTTAACATATGATTTGTTGTTAAACGCCTTTCTGTGGTGTGCTGTTAGTGGATTACCCATTGTATCTGACATAATCATGTTGATAAATCCCCATGAAGAGTCCGAATTCCAAAAGCTTCCGTTGCCTAGCATGTCTTCGATGTATGCTATTTTTAATGAATCGAGCTGTCCGCCCATGGCCTGCATGTTTACCGCGGCGGCTTGTGTAGATTCGTAGGGTATAATACCATCGGTACAGCCGGGCTCACTGACCATAGGTGGCATCTGATCGGCAAACGCGGCCGGGAAGCCTCCCTGTAGAAGATCTGACAGATCTGCGAGATCTTGCATGTTCTCTTCTTTAAAGTCGCAAAACAGCTGGTGTGCTTGTTTTGGTGTTGTTCTGCCTTCTAATAATTTAGCGCGCATTTCCCTAAATTCTTCTATTTGTTGTGGACTAGCGCACAGGCTTGGATTTGCAGGCAAATCTTCTGGTATGTCTAGATCAAGAAACTCTTCCAATTTGGCGCGGTATGCCAATGGTGTCAAATTACCAATGTTACTAAAGAATTTTCCAATCTGGCGCTTGTTGGGCATTGATTCTCTAAATTGTGGGTACTCAAATTCTAAAAGCTGATCTGCCGCCTCAAGGAAGGCTGCAGATGGGTTACCCAGAAGTGCCTCAGACATTTCTCGTTGAGTAACTGAGGATGATAAATCAATTCCAAATTGTAATGTGGTCTCTCTGTCGGCGTATGCTTCGGCGCCTAGACCCATTTGAGCTAACATATCTAATATTGTGTCATCCACCTGCTGGTCATCGGCCTCGGGACCACAGATAGATTCTTTAATAACATCTGCTAAGTTTGCTCTTCCAGTCATAAGATCCGGTAACGAGGCTAGAATTGCGCCACCGGAACGGATGGCGCCACAGATTGCTTTACCTAATATTTCGCACAACTTGATCATGATGTTGAATATAATAATTGCAATTACTTGCATGATGATCCATTTAGCGAGATCCCAGA
>MDTB01201718.1_pt1 | contig 16736 bp, 14 predicted proteins | sample 811161 | NCBI WGS metagenome assembly MDTB01 (sample SAMN05326650, study PRJNA326480) | marine metagenome | isolation source: seawater | place: Mediterranean Sea | collected 2009
ATCGATATGGGTGAAGATGACGATTTCATCCTCACAGAGGATGATGCGGAGGAAAAACTTCCACCTACATCCATCAATCCTAATGTTAAATCAACATCTAGCTCTCCAATAATCACCGAAAATATGCCTCTCAATCAACGACTTTCAAGACTCAAGAAAGGATTGACTGTACAGATGGATGCAGTCAAAGATCGTCTCAAGCCAAGGCTTGTTGATGTCGAAACTGAAGCTGCAGCTGAGGCGGCCGACATGTCCTTAGAAATTGACGGTTCCCACAAATTTGAATGGCCAATAAAGGGTATGGATTGCCCTCATTGTGCAGCCAAGGCAAAACGTGCAACTCAACGAGTACCAGGTGTAAATGGGGTCGCGGTCTCAGTGATAATGGGTACGATTTCAATCGATATTGATTTGGGGGAAGGTCATACTTCGAAAGTCTCTGCTGTCATGACCAGTTTAGGCCATGAACCAGATGTCACTTGGCAGCGGATGATGGGCGTCACTGCTTCAGGTCTTGCTGAAAGGAATGGTGTGAGCCAAAGAGAACTCAGACAAATGATGATGCAAATACCTGGCTTATTGGAAGTGAGATTTGAGGATGCGTTTGTAGAGATTCAAACAGTTCCATTGACCGAAAAGATTCTGATTAACGAATTAAACAGTGGACTGAACAAGGTTGTTGGTGATAAATTAGTCCTACGAGAAGTACAAAATCGTCGCTTGGACAATGGACAATGGCGCCTTGTCTCCACGGTCCCGGCTATTCTGATTCTGCTCGCCATACTAGCGATGCCTGAAAAATACCAAAATCAGAGTCTTCTATTGTCATTGACACTTGTAGGTGTCGGGCTATCAGGGTGGCGCATGTTCCTAGATGCTTGGGGTGGGCTCAAGAACAAGGAATTGGGGTTCCAATTGCTGACATCATTCGCTGTAATTGGTGCTTTCTTTGGACAGCATTGGTCCGAAGCTCTCATGGTATCGATACTTGTTGCCATCGCGGCTCACATGGAAGAGTCCGCGTTACTGAAAGCACGTGAGGCGATGCAAGGTGGACTTGATCGCTTGCCACGCCGCGCACGCCGAATACTAAAAGCAAAGAAAATTACTGGAATTTCAATCATGGCTCCTTTGCAGAATATGCTGTCATTTGGCCATACAGAACATGGATCAGAGCATGAAGACAACCTCATTTCAATTGAACTACTTGAAAATGGAGACCATGTCGAAATTCGTAGTGGAGAAATTGTTCCAGTAGATGGGATTGTGGTTGATGGGATTGGTTCGCTGAACCGGGCCCCCCTCACTGGTGAGAGCATCCCTGTTCGAGTCACAGACGGGGAAGAGGTTCACGCCGGACTGGTACTTGATCGAGGTCCGATTGTGGTTGAAGCCACAGCAGTGGGGAATGAAACTCGATTGTCAGGACTCATTGATGAAGTCAGAACATTCCGGGATCGCCCTCCACGAGTTCAAGCCTCGATTGAAGTATTCTCAAAATGGTGGGTGCCCATTGTATTGATTTGCGCTCCTCTAGCAGGACTGATTACGAATGATATCCGCTTGACTCTCTTACTGTGGGTAGTCGCATGTCCCTGCGCATTGCTACTTGCGGCTCCAGTTCCTCATGCAGCTGCTCTTTCTACCGCATCAATGATCGGTGTTGTCGCTAGAGGTGGAGATGCGCTTGAAGCGGCAGCAAGTATTGACCTTGCACTGTTAGATAAAACGGGCACACTGACGAGTGGAAAGCCAAGATTGAGTGAAATTCGTTTGGCGAAATCCCAGAAGCGAGAGAATGTCCTCCGTCTTGCAGCGGGTCTAGAGCAACGTTCCAATCATCCATACGCATCTGTAATCTTGCAGGAAGCCAGTGACCTAGGTGTTGCCGAAGTTACTGCTCTACAGGACGGCGATGCTGGTGTTGAGGGAAAACACAGTGGAAAGAGAGTCATGTTTGGTCGAAAAGATTGGCTTGTCAAAAACGATGTCAAGATTCCTGAAGAATTGATTACAGGCATGGATTCATCTCTGGGTCTTTCTATCCTAGCAAAGGGGGGGAAAGCCATCGCCGCCTTCACATTCATTCACGATGACTTGAGACCTGGTGCCGCTGAGATGATTCATGATTTACAATCGATGGGGGTCGCAGTTGAATTACTTTCAGGTGATACTCAAGAAGCCGTTGAAGCCCTTGGAAAGGAGATTGGGATCCCAGCCATACAGTGTCGAGGTGAGATTGATCCTGAAGGCAAGGCCATGTGGGTCGAACGACGAAGCCATGGTAGAAGGACATTGATGGCAGGAGATGGATTCAATGATGCAGCTGCCCTTGCTGTTGCTGATATTGGTGTTGCTGTAGGTAGTGGAGAACAAGTCAATTTAGATGCAGCCGATGTCCTGATTCCTGGTGAAAACCCTCGTGCAATCACTTCATTGATTCGAATCGCTAGGCGCACCCGAGCTGTGGTACAATTCAATATACTGATTTCAATTCTGGTTACTGTGATGTTGATGGGAGCTGTAGTGACCGGAATGAATAGCCTCGCACTCGCGGTACTAGTTCACGAAATGAGTGCTTTTCTTGTGATTCTGAATGGGGCCTTTATTGCATCGTCAGGGAACAGAATTAGTTTGCTAAAATCTGTTTTTGGCTCGATCATAAAAGATTATTCAGATGCTTTCAAATTGCTTTTTTCCAAGGAGTCCTCATCGATTGGCCATGACTGAGCAGTCGCCGCCTTGATATACGCGTATGAATCGACAAACCCCGGGGGAGAGCAAGTGACCAAGATTCGTGTCGATGGGCGAACCATGGCCTTGTCACATCCAACTCGCCTAGCCATCTATCAGAATCTTCTCGATGCTGACGAAAAGTCAACGGTTATGTTGCAGAAAAGTACTGGAGTTACTCGCTATCATTTGTATCATCACTTGCAAACCTTAGTCAAGAATGGTTTGGTTGAAAATCACCGCGATGAAGGTCGCGCGCGTTGGTGGCGTGTGATTGAGCGAGTGACACCTACTACCTCCTCTCAATCAGATATATTGGGCAACTTGCCGGATAGCGTTCGTGATTTGCTTGAATCTGGTGCAGATGTACACTTCATTCCAATTCCAGCAGACCGTTCAGCAACATTGGCAAAGAGTGCAGTCTCAGCAATTGCCGAATCATTTGGTGTTGATTTGGAGATGGGTGTGACCTTCATGCCGAATGGGATTCTCGTGATCGGTCCTCCTAAGCGTTCATGATGAGGTGATATCATGGGCGACGATATTATTGAAATCGAATCAAAAATTGCCCCTCCTACAATTGATTGTCCAAGTTGTGACAGTATACTCCCGCATGAATTGGGCGAAATCTCATGCAACGTTTGTGACGCAGTAGTTCGAATCGATCACAAGCCTACAAGAGATGCATGGTTAGATGAAAAAGTCAGTTGCCCATCCTGCTCTAAGATATTGCGTGTTGGGGTTGATGAACGCCCCTGTGCTTTACGCTGCTCCTCCTGTTCGATTGTGTTTAAGGTCACAAGAAAGGTCGTTAAGGTCGAGGTGGATTGTCCATCTTGTGAACGGCAACTGCGTATTCGTCCGAGACCTGGAAAGCGACGCTTAGACTGCCCCGCTTGCTCGGAATCTTTCTTTGTGACCTTCTAAGTCAGGATTCGGCAAAGAATTCAAGCCAAACCGATTACTCGCTGTTGGTATGAAGACAACCTTCCGATTGATGGGTATCGCAGATTGGATAACACTCTCAAATGGTCTACTAGGCACATTTTCAATTGCTTGCTTAATCCTCGCGTTTGATGATTTCTCTGTGATTGATGGAGATTCTCAAAAGTATATTTGGTGGGCGATGTTACTCATCATCGCATCGGTTTTTGGTGATCTTATTGATGGTCCAATCGCTAGAATTTACTCTAAGAGGAGACATCTCGGCGGGTATCTCGATTTGATGTCGGATTCCATTTCGTTTGGAGTTGCTCCTTCACTTTTGGTGTTTGGATTATTCAGCCGTTGGGGAGACGCCACACCAATTTGGACATTATCTATGGCGGTTGTATGCTGCTGGGTGGTCATGTGTACAATGCTGAGGTTATCTCGTTTTCAACACGAATCAGACTCAGAAAAACCATGGTTTCACGGTTTGGCAAGTCCTGGAAGTGCGATATTGATTCTATCATTATCGGGTCTTGTTATTCTCCAACCCGAAGTGGCTACAATCGAATTGATTGAAACCGGTGATCAAAATGGTTCGAATTACCCACTGGATTGGCTAATCCTCCCCGGAATGATTCTAGCGGGTTGCTTGATGGTTTCAGATAGACGCTTACCGAAGTTCTCTAAGGGCACAGGCATGAATCTGAGTTTACTCTTGCTATTTTCCATGTTTGTGGCTACTTTGATTCAGTCTATGGGTTGGGTACAGGAGAACGGTTCAACAGTATCTTTTGTACTCTTAGTCATACCATTGGCAATAATCACGACTCATATTTTGATAGGCCCTAAAATCTGTGATTCGATGTCAACAAATGCTGATTCTGAATCATAGAAAATTGAAGTTTTCGAAAGGCAACATAAGGTCTGATAATCCCTCTTTCGCGATTGTTCAAACCTGTGGCGGTTAAGTATCAGAAGAATTCGAACCACACTTGGGGATGGGACCCTTGAGTGTTAGCAGGGAAAAATTAGCAGAACTTAGAGCGCGGCATACGGCTGGGAATTCAAGTTCGGAACAAATTCGCACGCCTTCCCTAGATGATGTTCAATCCATTGACAATCGACTTGATGACGAGCGCAGAATGCGTTCATCCTTGAAGCGCGAACGCCGTCTGCGCTTGCAAGAGCAATCAGAACGTCTTGCTGGAGTGAAGAGTGCACTGGCAAAGACTGTTGGAATGCAAGCGGAAGGTGCACTTGCAGATATTGAATCCGAACTACGTTCAGAAATGGAATCTGAACTTGAGCGTCTTGAACATGATGTCCTGGCGAGGGAAGAAGCTACCCTGCGAGAAGAAATGAAACTCCGCCTTGTCCGAGAAGAAGAGTCGATTCGCTCCAGATTGGAACTAGAATCTACACGTAGACTTGAGTCCAGACGAGATCAACTTCGGACACAACTGAAGGAAGAGATGGATTCGGAGTTTGAACGTCGTCGTGCTTTTCTTGAAGAGCGTCTAGAAATCGAAACCGGTCAAGAACTTCAACGGCAAATTCACGAGATTGAAGATAACCTCAAGTCAGAAATGAGTGAACGCTTGGACGAAGAAGAAAGTGCACAAGCTCGTCGTATTGAGGATGCTCAACAAGCTCGTCTTGCAGAAAGAGAGATTCAACTTCGAGATGGGATTCGCCGCCGCTTAGAGCAACAGTTGCGCCAGCGACTACGCGAGCGTGAAGCAAGACTACGTGCTGAATATGAACGACGAGCACATCGTTTAGAGGAAGAAATCGCTCAAGAACTTGCCAATGAGCTGGAAAGTCGCCTCACTCAGGAAACTGAGCGTTTGGAAGATCGGATGCAAGAGGACTTGGAATTGGCAGTGGCAAGAAAGAGGGAAGATTTGCAAACCTCTATCTTAAAAAATCTTGATTCAGAATACGGAGAGCGTCTCTCACTTAGAAAACAACGATTGAAGGAGAAATTCGACGTCTCATTTTCACATGCCATCGATGAAATTGATCGGGCATTACATATTGAACTTGAAGACACAGTTCGTGTTCAAATTGACGCAGATTTTGAGCAATATAAGTCCGATCGGGAAGCCGAAATCACCCAACATCTGAGCCAATTTAGACATGATCGCGAAATTGATTTGCGAGAACAACTAGATTCTCAGTATGAAGAAAAGAAAGGTACCTGGGTGTCTCAGATTGAAGCAGAGTTTTCCGCAAGGCAGCAAGCTTCAGAGCGCCAAATTATGGCAGAAATCGACTCAAGAATCCGAAATCAGCGGATTGCATATGAGACCAACCTTGACCTCATTAAGCAGGAAACTAGTCTAGATCTTGAAGTTGAAATGGAAGCAGAATTAGCAGCCTTCCGCGCTCAGAAAGAAAAAGAAGTTGCAGATCAACTCGAGCGACAAGTTGCCAAGCGCGAAGAAATCATGCGCAACAAGGCACTCATCGAAGTTCGTCGAAAGGAAGGAGAGATTCGGGCTGAAATTGAAGCACAACTCGCCATTAAGCGCGCAGAGATTCGTGACCGTTTGAATCAACTTGAAACTCGAGCCGAAGAATTCCGCACAGCTGCTGAAGAGAAACTCCGAGTCGAACTTGAGAAGGGACTGATTACAGAAGATGACTTGGAAGCTGAAGCTGAACTCAAACGTGCTGAAGAAGTAGCCGAACTTGAAGGCAAGGATGGCCGTTTAGATCGTCGTCAAGCCTGGATGGATGCTTTGGCAGGAGCCAAAGGCCAGATGCCCAGTACAGCAGCAGGTGCGGCTCCCGCTTTGGGCCAACCATCCGGTGGTTTGGGTGGCTTAGCACGACCTGGTGGTTTAGGTGGTCCAAAACAAGGAGATTCCGAAGAACCGAAAACACTCGCAGCACCGGTAAGGTCTCCGATTCAGAGAACTGGAGGACTTGGTGCTCCATCTAGCTCACTTGGCAAACCTGCGACTCCAGCCTCAGGTAGTGGATTGGCAGCACTGAAACCAGTTCGTCAACCAATTCAGGCTCCAAAACCAATCTCCCCCGCACCAGAACCGATGTCCGAGGAGGAGTTCGATACTGAGCCAGAGCCGGTTATCGAGGAGCAACCCTCTGTGACTAAGACCATCCTAAGCGCTATTTCACTAGAAGAAGAAGCTGAACCGATTGCAGAAACTCCCTCTGAGGAAACACCTGACTTTGCAGATGTCATGAAGTCATCTCGAGGACCACCTGGCGGTGGTCGTCTGATTCGAGAGGGTGCTCCATCAAAGCCAGTCAGTGGACCTCCCACCAAGGGCCCACCAACTCTGGAACACGAATTGCCATCTGAAGAAGATGAATCTGATGCGAAACTGCCGACCTTGGTTCCGATTCTAAAACCGATTCGCAAGCCGATTGCAATCGAGACCAAGACGGATGGACCAGCAGTTCTGAAGCCAGTTACAAGGGCGGTTCTAAAGCCGATTTCTGAGCCTACATCGGAAGAAGAAGAGTGAATATATCGCACCCCTACGGGGTGCGGATATCGACAAAATCATCGATGCGCTCGTTTGAAAGGGGATGACGCACTCGTGATTTCATGCGCGGGCGTACATTCTCCCTAACAATCATCCTACTATGCTCACTGTTGATGCCCATCGCAACTACACCAGCATCAGCTTCACTAGAAGAATTGGGAAGCGCAGGAAAAGTCGCTGAGTTCGATCATGCAGCCGTAGGGTGGTGGATTCTCGATAATGGAAATATTTTGGTGGCTACACCTGATGGTATTGTCACAGCATACATGGTCCAAGAAAATGGGACATACGCAGAAGTCTGGACGGTTGATGCGAACACATCCTTCAACTGTGCCGATTACAATTCAAATGAAGATTTGCTTGCTCTGGGCACATCAAATGGAGTCGTTGTCGTCTCCATCGATTATATGGATGAACTGTATCGGTTTTCCGTCAATGAAGCGGTTGATGGTGTTGCATGGGACAGAGATGGCGACCTCTGGGTCACTAAGCGAGTATCCAAGCATGCGATTGAGTGGGATGGTACAGCCAGTGCTCTATCGGGAATTTCGACAATCAGTAGTCACACGAATGGAATCACAGATGTAATTGCACTTTCAGATGGGAAGGTCCTCACATCTGGGCGTGACAAACAAATCCGTATTCACGATCAAAATGGTTCGTTTATCCAAGCACTCGCAGACTCTACTGCACCCTTATTGAAAATGGGGATAAGTAGTGATGAAGCATATTTGTTCAGTTTGACCGACAATTGTCGCTTGGACATTCACAACACCTCGGATTGGTTGCGTGAGCAATCGATAAATCTCTGCTCAAATGGTCAAGGCCGAACTCTTACACAATTGGATAATCGATTGATGATGGGGATGTCGAATGGACGTGTATTCTCTTTGAATATCGACACGCTCGCCGTGACGCAGGAATTTTCCGTCCAAGGTGAAGTAGTAGGTTTTCGACAGGCTGCAGGTGAAGGTGTATTCATCTTCACCTCATTCGGAAGTTCAGCAGAAGTGCATCTTCTCGATGCGGATCGAGATGGCGATGATGTTGTCGATGGCTTGGATGAATTCCCCGACGACCCGTCTGAGTCTGCAGATTCAGATGGAGATGGCGTAGGTGATAATGCAGACTGGGCTCCGAACGACGATTCAGAAACCATGGATACCGACAATGATGGTGCGGGCGATAATAGCGACGCATTCCCCAACAATCCCTCCCAACAAACAGATACTGATGGAGACGGTTACGGAGACAATAAGTTTGGAGCACAAGGCGATAAATTCCCTGAAGATGACACACAATGGGCCGATTCTGACGGTGATGGGTATGGTGATAATGACGAATTGGGTGCAACAAGTCCCGATGCTTGCCCAAACCAATCTGGTGGTTCAACCATGGACAGATTGGGTTGTCAAGATACTGACGGTGATGGATATTCAGACCCAGGAAATGGCGAAGAGGCCCACCCTGTTGGAATTGCAGATGCATTCTATCTTGAGTCTACACAGCATTTTGACTCTGATGGGGATAGCTATGGGGACAATCTAACTGGATACAGAGGTGATGCTTGTCCAACTCTTGCGGGTACGAGTACTCGTGCCAATATGTATGATCCTGGTGCCAATAGTTACACCTCAATCAGCCGTTATGGTTGTGTCGACGAAGATGGCGATGGTTATGACGACAATACAGAATCGACGTATAGAGACTGTTCGATGGCAAACAATCGATCAGAGTGGCTTGATGAAGATCGAGATTGCTTAGGAAGTAATGCGGATTACGATGATGACGACCCCGAAATCAAGACACTAGAAGACCATTGTGAAAAATATCCGGAAGATATCGAAGCATGTACAGAGGCCTATGATCCGAATTCAGGTTCTGGAAACATCACACTATTGGAAGATGAAGAATTTGATGCAATGGGTGCAATCAAGGATTTCGCATTAATCGCAGCATATATTGTTGGGGCGATGGTACTAGTCCTACCTATTATTGTCCTCACGCTTCGAACGATAGGGAAGGCCAGGGATAAGCGAAAACCTGACGCGCAATATACACACCAAGATGCGACCAAAGAATTGGACGCTTGGGAAAGTGGAGATGCCTTTGAAACCCGTGGGGGAATTGATGAGCAAAAGGCCTGGGGTGAAGATGACCTGGAAGATGAAGAAACGCCTATTGAAGGACCAGAGGCGGACGAATTTTCACCAGAAGAAGAGTCCACTGAACAGGAATATGTCGCTGAGCAAATGTCAATTCCCAGCCAAGAAGAAGATGTCCCTGAAGAGCCGCCATCCGAGCAATCTGAACAGCCCCCTGCTGAAGCACCACCTTTACCATCAGGTGGTTTACCAGAAGGCTGGACAATGGAGCAATGGAGATGGTACGGGCATCAGTGGCTAGAGCGCAACGGAAAGCAGTAGTTAGTGAAAAACTACAGGGAGATTATTCCTTAATGATGCATATTCCTCTCCCGAATAAGCACCCCCAGATTCTCTAAGAGCGGTTGAAATTAGCCACAACAGATCGTTCCAATCCGAGGCTTGGGCGTGCAATTCGATTTCATTTGCTGCAGCTAAATCTAGGAGGATGCGTGCATTACTCCCACCATCCATCAAACCCCTGAATAGCGTGGGGGCATCAACCGAGTATGCTGTTGGTTGCCCCTTCATTTAACCACCATAGGGAGATTGTCCTAGTCTTTGCACCAATGCTTCAACATCGGTTTGTCCGATTTCTCTCAATCGGCTTCGCAATTTGTCAGCCTCAGCTCTAAGTTGGGCCATTCTGTATTCTTGGAGGACCTGAGCCAGCATGTGGTCCACACTCTTGTGGTTCCCCATTGCCCGCATTGAATTCAATTGTCTTCGAACATCGAAGGAGACGCTTACTGAGGTCATATTGGGCGAGCCCATGTTTTCACCGAACCGCAGACAGGCCAGTCACATCTTGAGCATTCCGTAGGATTGTGAGATTAATCCCCGGTTCTAATCTGATGTTCGCGTAGTCGGTTGGGTTCATTGATCCCATACTTTTTACGAATTCGTAAAGCTCTACGATGAACCTCTTTCGCCAATGCCCAATATTGCTGACTTCCTTTGTTGCTTCTACTAGGCTTTTTGATAATGGCCACAGGTGCTCCATCTGCTGGTGCGGCTGCAACACTAATGTCTCTTGGAATAACGGTGTTGAATACCTGTTCACTCAGGTGCCTTCGTACCTCAGAGACTACAGTGTCGCAAAGTTTTGTCTTTTGATACATCGTCATTGCAATTCCAAACAACTTGAGATTTGGATTGATTCTACGCTGGACGAGCTTAATTGAATTCATCAATTGACTCATACCTTCCAAAGCGTAGTATTCGGTTTGAACTGGAATTAAGACCCAATTTGAGGCCGCCATGGCATTGATAGTCAGAAGACCAAGACTGGGAGACGTATCGATGATGACATAGTCGAATTCGTCAATCGCAGAGGCCAATCCTTCTTTCAATCGGGTCTCTCGACCAATTCTTGTGGCCAATTCAATTTCTGCCGCAGCGAGTTGAACGTTACTTGGTAAAATCCAGAGATTTTCGACCCCTGATGATGCGATTTTCGATTTATCCTCTTTATCGAACTCAATCATAGTTTTGGGTGGTTTCTTATCAGGATGGTTTCCTTTCCAAGCATTCAACATAGAATCTCTGATAATTTCGGGGCCAATGAGATAGTCCTCGATAACAGGTAATTCTTCCCCAAGGTCATTCATCAACAAATCGTAAACCGTACGCCCCAGATTGTTCTTGGAAATACCGAATGAAGTTGAAACATTTCCCTGGGGGTCCATATCTACGAGAAGAACCTTGGCAGCCGGCCAACCATTTTCAGGGTCTCCCTTGGCCAACGCTGTAGCCACGTTAACCGCAGTGGTTGTTTTTGAACACCCTCCTTTTTGGTTGGCGACTGTAATGACCATTTTGTATGGATTCATGTAAACACCTCGGTGAGCCAATCTCTCGTCTTCTAAACCCCTCTTTGAAACACTCGCTTACACGAGCAATCGAAAGGCGATTGTTAACCGATTACTGAATGACCGGGACGGGCACTTCAGAGAGAATCTTGCGCATGATATGCATGCCGGTGATTCCACGGATTTTAGCTTCGGGTTTGAGAACAATACGGTGGCTACAAACCTGCAAGGCGACACGCTTGATATCATCTGGGATAACATAGTCACGACCATCGATTGCTGCAGAAGCTCTCCCCGTCTTGAACAGTGATTGGCTTGCACGTGGAGAAGCGCCAGTAATTACACGATGATCTTCACGAGAGCGTTGCACAACTTCAACGATGTAAGATAGAATCGCTGGGTCTACATGAACTGTCTCCAGTGCCTTTTGCATGGCTACTACTTTCTTTGGAGAAGTGATTTGTTCAACATCGTGGCCATCTTTTCCACGCAACTTTCGCCGGGCGAGAATGGCTTTTTCTTCAGCTCGATCAGGATAGCCCATCGACATCTTCATCAGGAATCGATCCATTTGTGCTTCAGGCAACGGGTAGGTACCTTCCTGTTCAATCGGGTTCTGTGTTGCAAGTGTGACGAAAGGAGCAGGCAACTTGTGCGTAATTCCTTCGATTGTCACCTGCTTTTCTTCCATGGCTTCTAGAAGTGCAGCCTGTGTCTTTGGTGGAGCACGATTGATTTCGTCAGCAAGTAGGATGTTGGTGAACAATGGTCCTGGGCGGAGCTTGAATTCACCAACTTGCTGGTCGTACATGTAAGTCCCCATAATATCTGACGGAAGTAAATCAGGGGTGAATTGAACACGCTTGAACTTGCAACCCAATGCCTTAGCAAATGTATTTGCAAGCAAAGTTTTTGCCAAACCAGGGAAATCCTCGAGAAGCATGTTTCCATTGGATAGAATACCAACGCTTACACGAAGCAAATTTTCCTCTTTACCAATAATCACTTTTGCGACTTCACCCATCAGTGCGTGTGAGATTTGACTGACGGTCGAAATCAGGTCTTTTGTCCGACCTGTGCCTGCTGCTTGTGCCATCCCTGCTGACATGGTATCACCTTGGGCCTTAACCCAACGCAGGACCACCCCAATTCGTACTTGAACGTTCGGGGTAGGGGGGTCACTCACACATCATTCGATATTCAGGTTCAAAATCTATGAAACCGGTATACTGCGGGCTTTCATCTACCCCAAAAGTGGTCCTCTGCCCGATGCAATGCCGTCAGTTCGTCGAGAACATCTTGCTCAGCCGCCGTCAGCTCTAGTTTTCGTAGTCTTCGAGCATGGCTTGCGGGCACGTCAACCAACAGAATATCTTCCTCCTCGATACCTCTGCCTACGGTAGCTCCCTCAATTGCGACAGCAACCTCGTCACCTTGCTTGGCCTCTTTGTGTGATGAATCTCCAATTCGGATCGATTTGACTTGACCAACTTTGTTGCCGTCTGTGGTCAAAAGACGCTGACCGATATGTAGTCGTCCACCAAGGATACGTACACCGACAACAGCGGGGCCTGAGCGTCTGAATATATGGTCTGCTAGAATTTTGATTTTCCCCGGATAGACAATTTTCTCACGTTTTTCCTCTTCCAACTGAATCTTACGTTCTTGAATCCAGGTATCAAAGCGCTCTAGGATGTGATAAATTACATCAGAATCAATAAATTCAACATCACAATCTTCCTTCGATAATTCATCCGCAGTTTCACTTTGGACCGTTGTGCTAAACGCGAGTATGACCTTATGAAGTGGATCGGATGCATTTTCTGCTCCACGTAAGTCACGTTTGTTTACAGGTCCGATTCCTGCACTGCGGATGGGGACAGGAGTTTCCAAGTTACGTAATTCAAATGCTAGAGCTTCAAGTCCACCGAGCGTATCTGCCTTGATGATGATGCCTTCTTCATCTAATTCAATACTGATTTCAGATTCTTCCCTGGCCGCATCAATGACATCATCCCGATTTTCTCCATCTGACAACACTCGTAACGTAGTTCCGGCTAGGACACCATCCAAATCAGGTGCTGCCAATTTTAGTCCTGATGCGGCTTCAACAGTTTCTATGGCATCCCATCGATCGCCCGCATCACGCATTTCAGCCATACCTCTTGGGCGGAATAATCCACGTACACGGGTGATTTGAGGGCCATTTTCTGTGGCAATGACGATTTCATCGCCTTTAGATATCTGGCCTCTGTACAGGATTACATCCAACGTCTTGCCCAATCCTCGCTCTTCCTTCATTTCTAGGACGGTTCCCTCAGAGGCTCCCACAACATCTGAAAGCTGCTCCTCTAGGAATTTCTCAGCAAGTCCAATTGTAATCGCCAGTAGGTCTTGCATTCCTTCTCCTTCTTTTGCTGAACAGGGAACTAAGGCGATATTTTGTGTAAAATCAGAAATTTTATTGTACATGTCTAGATTGAATCCTTGCTCCCCAAATTGACCAACAAGGTCCCAGAACTTTTGTTCAAACAATCCCTGTGCCTGCGCATCTTGGTCTTTCATCGAAGCAGCCGCTGAACGACCATGGGTACATCTCCATCCGTGGATTCGATCGACTTTGTTCGCACACACAACAAATGGTGTTTTGGCCTGTTTTAATATTCGTATAGACTCAAGGGTTTGAGGCTGACACCCTTCCATCAAATCAATGACTAGAATGGCAATATCGGCCAAAGAACCGCCTCTTGTCCTTAATGTAGAAAATGAATGATGCCCAGGGGTATCAATGAAAAGTAGGCCCGGAGATAAGAACTCCTTGCCACCCATCAAGGGGCTACACAACTCGTTGAGCAAGGATGCGGGAACTTCTGTAGCACCGATGTGCTGAGTAATTCCTCCCGCTTCTCGAGCCATTACACTGGCTTGTCTGTTCTGCCCTAGGCTTCGGATGTAATCCAGTACTGACGTTTTCCCATGGTCTACATGTCCTAAGACTGCAACAATGGGTTGACGCCGGCTCAATTCAGCCATTTTTTCACCCCCTATCTCAATTGGAAAAACGATTTTCCAATTGGAATTTACTCGTAAACCCAAGTCTCTCGGACAGGGGTCCATTCGTTCAAACCTTCAGGGAACCAGAGTCCGAGTTCGAATGCTGCAGTTTCCTCTCCATCACTTCCATGAATCAGATTGTAACCAATGTCCATTCCAAAGTCACCTCGAATTGATCCCATGTCAGCTTCCCTGCCATTGGTAGCACCAATGATATTCCTGCAGACCGAAATTGCATCGATACCTTTCCAAGCCATTGCAACTACTGGGCCGGATGTAACAAACTCCACTAGGCCTGCGTAAAATGGGCGTTCCTTGTGCACGGCATAATGCTGTTCAACCAATTCCATGCTAGGGATGATCGATTTTAGTCCAACCAAACGCAGACCCTTGCGCTCAAATCGGTTGATGATTTCGCCTACCAAGCCACGTTGTACTCCGTCAGGTTTGACCATGACATATGTCGTTTCCATATTTTCCACCGAACCGGCCGACCGAACTCCCCTATTTCAGCACGCCGACGCGCGCTGAGTGCACAAATTCTCGTGAAGGCGCTATTGGTTGACTCTACTAGATGCCGCCCTTGACGTATCGCCGAGTCCACTTTACCTTCCGTGGATTTCGTCCAAGTTTCATATTCTTACGAGCCTTGGAATCTTTGAACCAAAGTACTGTACCGTCACGTTTGACATACATAACGCCGGTGCCTGGCTCTATCTCTTCGCCAGAAAAATTGCAAATTCTTCGCTCTACCATCTATTTCACCTCAGCGGACATTCAATTTACGAGCTTCACGACCAGTGTCAAGGAGCATCAAGATGTCCCCTACACGGACTGGTCCAACGACGTTGCGTGTGATAATTCGGCCGATATCACGTGGGTTCGGAGCATCATTTACGCGAACTTTGACCTGAGTAGCTTCTCCTGTCATACCGGTTCGACCGACAACTTCGACCACTTCTGCTGGCCATCCTTCTTGAGACATGATCTATTCCTCCAGAATCCCATTAACTCAGTTCAGAGCGTCGGCTTGATCCTTAACGCCACTAAATGCTTCTTGGGCGCCCTTTGATACTTCCATCAGGGCAATTGCAGCAGTCTTTGCACCACTACTCATTCCAGCCGCTTCAGCAAGATATGCCTGGTCTTCGACATAGATGAATGGAACCTTCTTCTCTTTGCAGATAAGTGGGATGTGTGCTAGGAGTTCAGCAGGATTGACATTTTCAGCCATTACAATCATCTTTGCAGTTCCACGTTCTGCTGCTTTGGTTACTTCGTTACTGCCCTTCTTTAGACGTCCTTCGCCGCTTCCTACAAGCTTGACGAGTTCGTAAACGCTGTCTTGGACATCTTTTGGGGTTTCAAATGCTATGTGTACACTCATTGGATTCACTCCTCATGTTGGTAAGCCGCCGCACGACGTGCCTCGTATAAACGCAGCGGAAGCCAAGATAAACCATCTATCGTGTCAAAGTACTCTTTCAATCAGGTCTTCGACACCTCTTGCGATGGCTGGAGCGCCACTAACCACAGAGCGGGGATTGGGTAGAGAATCGGTAGCATGCACGCCATCAACATGGTTTGCTAATCGAGTAATTGCACCACCTGTGAAGAGCCCATGTGTACATGCAGCATGGACTGCCTTGGCTCCTTGGCGGCGTAATGCATCACTGGCTTTGCAAATGGTGCCGCCGGTTGAAATCATGTCATCGACAATGGCGACAATGGCTCCATCAACATCCAAATCTTTGGCCTTGTGTTCAATCGTATGGGCATCAATCCTCGTCTTTTCGAGATAAGAGAAATTACAACCAATCGCTTGAGCAACATGGCTGGCTCGCTCAATTGCGCCCTTGTCAGGGCTGAGGACGAAGTCTGGCTTGACGTGATGTTGGAGATGATTTGCGATTTCCGGCATTGAGGATACAAAAGAGACCGGGACCTCTAGATCTTCCAAAACAGTCGGAGCATGCAAATCCAAAACCACCATGCCATCGCAACGGCGAGTAAGGAGGCGAGCGAGTAGTTTAGCAGAAACAACTTCACCTTGTTGAAATCGTTTGTCCTGTCTCGAATACCCGAAATATGGGACCGCTAGAAAAATCCCAGGTCCGGCATCTGTTAGCTCCTGATCACCTTCTCCCTTCAGGTTGCGCATATCTCCGCGACGAACATCGTAAATCGATTCTAACATGAGTAAAGCTTCTACAATACCAGAATCTGGAAATGTGGTCGCAACAACGACGACAGGGTTAGATCGAATGGCATCGATGCTCTCTTGCGGAACACGGACATATCCCTCGGAGTCGGGAAAACGTCTCACCTCAAGTGGGTGGTGCTCCCACCCTAACTCGTTAGCTAATGCTTCTGCCAATTCGAATGCATTGCTCCCGGATACGACTGGCATGAATCGGTCCCAGCGCCGCCCGTTCTTGTTGTTTGAGGTGGACGAGGCAGGATTTGAACCTGCGACCTCCCGGTTATCAGCCGGGTGCTCCAGCCAACCTAAGCTACCCGTCCAGAGCAACTCGGCGACCGTCGTC
>MDTB01130840.1_pt1 | contig 16735 bp, 16 predicted proteins | sample 811161 | NCBI WGS metagenome assembly MDTB01 (sample SAMN05326650, study PRJNA326480) | marine metagenome | isolation source: seawater | place: Mediterranean Sea | collected 2009
CTCAATTTCTTTTGAGCTCGGAGTTCCTTTTGTTCTAGCTAGAAAACCAGGAAAACTTCCTAATGAAACGTTTAAAAAAGACTTTGATTTAGAATACGGGAGCACTTCTATCGAGATTCAAACAAATACACCTTTTGAAAGCTCGGATAGAGTTGTAATTGTTGATGACTTGGTTGCTACTGGTGGTACCGCAATTGCTTGCGCGGAATTATTAACTGAAAACTTTAACATTCAGAAATCAAATATTCTTATTTTAAGTGTGATAGATTTGCCTGAATTAGGAGGAAGCGATCTTATTGCAAAAGATGGATACAATATTCAAACTCTTGTTTCCTTTTAGTTGGGGTAAATAAAAATACCTGTTACTCTAAATTTATTTAGCTATGAATTTTAATAATTTAAGATTTAACTGTACTCGGTCAACTAAAGAATATTTTTGAAATGATCCACATAAGTAATTTTTAGTGTTATCACTGATATGAAGGGTGTAGCAATCATTCCTGCTCGAGCTGGTAGCATAAGGATTCCAAAAAAAAATATTAAACTTTTTAATGGAATTCCAATGATTCATTTCGCGCTTAAAGTAGCTTTAGAATCAAACATATTTGACAAGATAATTGTAAGTAGTGACAGCGATGAAATTCTCTCTATTTCAAAACAATTATCAAATGAAATAACCACTTACCAGAGACCCGAAGAACTCGCTGATGATTTTACTGGAACTATTCCTGTTATCAATGATGTGATCGACAACCTAGAAATTCAAAAATTCTATGATTTTACTTGTTGCATATATCCATGCGTCCCTTTACTCCACAAAGAAAGGATTTTGGAAGGATACGATCTTTTAAAAAAAAATCCCTCTAAATACATTCTTCCGATTAGAAAGTTTGAATCTTCAATCTATAGATCCTTCTCTTTAAATTCAAACAAATCAATTAATATGAATTATCCATCCAATCAACTTACTAGAACACAGGATCTTAAACCCGCTTATTATGATGCCGGCCAATTTTATTTCGGTACAAACAAAATCTGGCAATCTAAAATTAATCTTCATTCTTGCTCTTTAGGTATTGAAGTTTCCAATGATGAGTGTATTGATATTGATGAACTAGAAGACTGGAGGTTTGCAGAACAACTTTTTCAATTAAAAAATAATGTTGGATAAAAATATTGCGATTTTAGGCTTAGGAGATATCGCTGGAGGATACAACGAGAAATCATCATCCAAGAAATCTTTGACTCATGCAATGGCAATTAAAAAGAATAAAGTTTTAAATCTAACGGGTTGCATGGATGTTGATTCTAAAGAATTGAGAAGTTTTTCAAAATTTTGGAATATAAAAAATACTTACAACAAAGTTAGTCAAATTGAAAAAGATTTTTATGACGTAATTGTAATTTCTTCTCCGTCTCCTTATCACACAAGCCAGCTTTTTGAAGTTTTAGAGCTGAAGCCAAAAGTCGTTTTAGTAGAAAAGCCTTTAACTTTGTCAGACATGGATTATAAAAAAATCCAGAAACTTTCCCAAAGAAGTAATATTTGTGTCAATTATTTGAGAGATTGGGACCCAAAAGTAACAGAGCTTAAAAAGTTAATTATGGAAGATAATTTTGATGGTTTTCTTGAATGTAAATTCAATGGATCAATGATGAACTCAGGATCTCATATGATTAGTTTACTATTTGATATTTTTGATAACTTGGAAATAAAGAAGACGATAAAATCAAAAAATTGTGATTTATTCTTATTGAAGAGCAAAAATGAATTCCTTATTAGTTTGATTCAGTTTAAAGAAAATTTGAATTATCAACTTTTTGAGCTTTCTTATACCTCTAAGAATGTATCATCTAAGATGGTATGTAATGGAAAATATTGGCTTCTGAGGAACATGATAAAGGATAAAGACTACCCTAATTTAGAATATCTTAATCCAAATTATCTAAAGGAAAAGGGACATTTAACTGAATGTATGGATTATGTATACCAAAATGTAGCAAACTACCTTAATGGAAAAGAGGATTTAAAGAATAATTTAACTAAGTCTTTAAAAACAGAAAAATTTTGTAGAGATTTAATCTCAATGAAAGAAAAGAATGAATAATAAGCTTGCAATTCATGGCGGAAAGCCAGTTATCAAAAAGGATTTCGAAAGATACAATCCATACGGATCAGAAGAACTGAATGCTGCTAAAGAAGTTATCGAAGGAGGAGTTCTATCAGATTTTTATGGAACAAATAGCGATAAATTCTTGGGCGGTGAGCAAGTTAGAAAATTTGAGGAAGAAATAGCTAGGTTTTACGGAGTTAATTTCGCTGTTACTTTTAATTCTTGGACATCTGGACTTGTTGCTTCTGTTGGAGCATTAGATCTAGAGCCAGGAGATGAAATCATTGTGCCTACATGGACGATGACTGCAACAGCCATGGCGGTTATTCAATGGAACTGTATACCTATCTTTGCTGATATAAATCCTAATACATTCAATATTTGCGAAATTTCTCTTGAAAATAATATTTCTAAAAAAACCAAAGCCATAATGGCTGTAGATATATTTGGATTGCCAGCTAATATTAAAAAAATAAAAGAAATCGCAAGAAAGTATGATTTAAAGATTATTAATGACTCTGCTCAATCTCCTCTTTCAAAAATAAATGGAAAATTTGTTGGGACTGAATCTGATATTGGTGGTTTTAGTCTCAACTACCATAAACATTTTCACACTGGTGAAGGTGGAATAATAATTACAAATGATGAAAATCTTTATAGGAGATCATGCTTAATAAGAAATCATGGCGAAATATGTCTTAATGAAGGGGAAGAAGTTAGTAACATACTCGGTCAAAATTTTAGGATGGGAGAGATAGAGGCAGCCATGGGAAGAGAGCAACTTAAAAAAATAGATGGTCTTGTTGGTGCTAAAACTAACATTGCAGAAAAACTTACTTCATCCTTACAAAATTTAAACGGTATTAAATTAACTGAAATTCCTGAAGGTTATACTCATTCTTATTATTTATTTCCGATAGTTTTAGACTTAAAAATTCTTGGGTTAGATAGAGAAAAGGTTGTCAAAGCACTGATATCTGAAGGTGTTCCTGTTTGGGTTGGATATCAGAATCTCCATCTATTACCCATTTATCAAAATAAAATTGCTTATGGGAAAAGCGGAATCCCTTGGTCTCTAAGTCAGTCTAGAAAAAATATATCCTATAAGAAAGGAATATGTCCTGTTGCTGAAGATTATCATGACAATTCCTTTATTTTTCTGCCTATATGCAGTTATAACCTTGACGAAAAAGACGTGGAATTGATTATAGAGGCATTTAATAAGGTTTGGCATAATCTTGATACTCTCAAGTAGAAGTTTTCTAGCTTCTCCTTAAACAGAAGAAATTAGAGATATGGAAACAGAAAATAAAGAAATAGATTTCGCTAATTCAAAATATGATGTCGTTGTTTCAGCGCACGACGTTGGGGCGGCGAATATAATATTCTCTTTTATAGAAAAGTATAAGCATCATAATTATTTTTATAATCTTGAAGGTCCTGCAAAAAAATTTTTTCTTAAAAAAGAATATAAAAATTATCATTTGGATGAAATCCCAGATTCACCAGATTTTTTGATTTCAGGAACTGGATGGCAAACTGATCATGAGCACCTAGCTAGAAAGCATTTCTATAGTAAAAATCTATATGTGATAACAGTAATTGATCACTGGGTAAACTATCCAGAAAGATTTAAAAAGGATAAAGATGGAATTTTTGCAAATGAAATTTGGGTAACTGATAAAAAGGCTTTAGCAAAAGCAAGAAATGAACTTAGTTTTAAAAATATAAAATTAATAAAAAATTATTACCTAGACAATATAGTAAACAAAATAAAGAGAAATATAAGCTTGGAAACTGAGTCAATCTTGTATCTTTCAGAGCCAATAAGACACGAGGAAGGAAAAGAATTTGACTACTTAAATTTCTTTTTTAAGTCTATAGATTTATTAAACATTGGAGATAGAAAAATTATTTTTAGATTACATCCGACTGAACATGAGGATAAATATAAAGATTTTTTAAGTAACTGTTCAAAAGAAATAAAAATAGATAGAAAAAGAAATGTTGAAGATTCTATAATCGCCTCAAAATATATATTCGGTATACAAAGTATGGCCCTTTACACCGCTGCATTAGCTGGCAAAACATCTTTTACTGTGTTGATGACAGACGACCAAGAGTTAGTTTTGCCATCTGATGGTATTACTGAATTAAGAAAAGAATTAAAGGCCTTTTTATGAGATATCGTTCAGATATAGATGGTTTAAGGGCGCTAGCAGTAATTCCAGTAATCTTATTTCATGCAGGCTTTGAATTATTTAGCGGTGGATTTATAGGAGTTGATGTTTTTTTTGTGATAAGTGGTTACCTGATTACATCACTTCTCTTAGAGGACATTGAAAAGAATCAATTTAGTATCTTAAATTTTTATGAAAGGCGAGCTAGAAGAATCCTACCAGCATTAACCTTTATGATGATCATAAGTGTTATTTTAGCTTGGGTCCTCTTATCTGACATATCAATAAGAAAATTTGGAAATGGAGTAATGGGAGTTTCTTTATTTGTATCCAATATAGTTTTCTGGAGACAACAAGGATATTTTGATGAATCTGCTGAACTTAACCCGCTTCTTCATACTTGGAGTTTAGCTGTTGAAGAACAGTATTATCTTCTTTTTCCTATTTTTTTAATTCTAACTTGGCGCTTTGGAAAAAGTATTGTTTTTTGGCTTATAGTTGTTTTGACTCTTATGAGCCTACTTTTAGGTGAGTGGGGTTCACGAAATTATGCTGCAGCTAGTTTTTATCTTGCACCAACTAGAGCATGGGAATTATTTGCCGGCTCAATAACAGCATTTATTATTCAACAGAGAGGCTTGATAAAAAGTAACTCTTTAGCATGCTTAGGCTTAGCTGCAATAATTTTTTCTATTTTTATTTATGATGAAAATACCCCCTTTCCAGGTCTGTATGCATTAGTTCCCGTACTTGGAGTAATTTTAATTATTATGTATTCCACACAAGATTCAATTGTATCTAAATTTCTCAGCACGAAGGCAATTGTAGGCGTAGGGTTGATAAGTTATTCAGCTTATATCTGGCATCAACCTTTATTTTCCTTTACAAGAATTTTTAAAAACGAAATTCATTTGAGCAATGAAATTAAAATTTTTCTTATTATAGTTACTTTTGCCATGGCTTTTTTAAGTTGGAAATTTATAGAAATGCCTTTTAGAGATAAATCTAAATTTAAGCGCCATACAATATTTGCTTTGAGTATAGGTTCTATATTGGGTGTTTTCTTATTAGGTGTAGCTACCATAAATGCAGTTAAAGAAAATGAATATCTTCTTGCTAAACAGTTATCAAAAAATGAATTTGTTTATTTTGAAAATCTAGATGAAAGAAAATTTATTGAAGGTCGTCTTATTTATCCATTGGACAAAGCAGAGAGTATCGTTGTTGGTTCAAGTAGAGTCATGCAAGTTAACTCAACCATGTTTGACAAGCCAATAATAAACTTTAGTGTAAGCGGAGCTTCTTTGGAAGATGATATTGCAATAGCATTGGAAGCTGTTTCTAAACTCGATGCGAAAAATGTTTACTTGTCTGCAGATCCCTGGCTGCTAAATAAGTATGACAGACAAAATAATTTTAAATCTATAGAAACTTTATACAGACATTGGTTGGATAAAGCTTCTCGTCAAAATATTCCTGAATCTTTCTTCTCAGAAGAAAAAATAAAGACCATTGATAGCTCCCAGAATAATATTCTTTCATTTTTAAGAAAAAAACTTTATCAAAAAAAATTATCAATCCCTCTAAATAGTGAAGTAGAGGCGATTGCAAAGAAAGCATATGATGGATTTCATATCTATAATGAAGCTTATGTAGAAAAATCTAAACAAGACATTACCAAAGGTTTTCCTGCTCTTTTGAATTATGCAATGAAGGAATATGAATTAGATAGTGAATTGCAAGCAAATTTAACAAATTTGGTCCAGTATTTAAAAAGCCTTGATGTAAAAGTTACTTTAATTCTATCTCCATATCATCCTGGATTATTTAAAATGATGGAAACTGACAAGCCTATTTTCTTAGAAATTGAAAATAACTATAAGGCTTTCGCAGCTAAGAATGATATCGAAATAATTGGATCGTATAATGGAAAAGATCTAGGCTGCAAGAATGACGAGTTTTATGATGGCCAGCATCCAAAATCTTCATGTATGCATAAGGTTTTTAAGTCTAATGATTAACTTGAGCAATTAAAATTTTGGAGCATCTAATTAAGAAAAAATGTTTAAAATAACTGATATTACAAAACTTCGTCTTTTATAATATTTCAAGAGTATTATTTATAAATTTAAAACTTAAATGAAAAATAAAGTCCTTGTAGTTGTTGCCCACTCCGATGATGAAACTTTTGGTATGGGCGGTACATTAAAAAAACATGCAAATAATAAAGATGATGTTTTTGTTGTTTCCATGACGGATGGAGTTAGCTCAAGAAATAAACAATCTAAAAAAATTATTTCTGAAAGGAAAAAGTCCTCTTTAAATGCAGGGAAAATTTTAGGCTTCAAATGGAAAAATTGCTTTGATTTTCCAGATAACGCTCTCGATAGTATTCCGATGATTAATTTAATTAAATCTTTAGAGGAAGTTAAGGATTCCGTTTCTCCAAATATTGTTTATACGCATAGCTCAAAAGATCTTAATATAGATCATAGAATCATTTCTCAAGCTGTATTGACTGTTTTTAGGCCTCAGCCTAATGAGATATGTCGTGAAATAAGACTTTTTGAAGTTCCATCAGCTACAGATTTTGGAAATGAAAGTTTAACAGGCTCCTTTCTTCCAAATTTATTTCTTGATATTACTAAAACTTGGAAAGAAAAAAAGTTAGCCTCTTTGGCATATAAGAAAGAGTTAAAAGATTATCCGCATAGTAGATCTTTAAAGGGATTAGAAAATCTCGCAAAAATTAGAGGAAATCAAGTTGGCTTGGAGATGGCTGAGGCATTCGAGATAATAAGAAAAATTGAAAGCTAAATTGAAAATTGTAATAGCAAACTCAATGAAATGGTTTTCTCTATCTGAGGAAAACAAGAGGAGTAACGACTTTCAAGTGATCGCTAGTAAAGAAAATTTAAATCTCAAAGAATTGAACAAATTCAATCCCGATCTGATTTTTTTCCCTCATTGGAACTGGATAGTTCCTAAAGAGATTCTTGATAAATTTAATTGCATAGTCTTTCATACTGCACCTCTACCGTTTGGCCGGGGGGGAAGTCCTATACAAAACTTGATTTTAAAGGGGTTTTTAGAATCACCTATTTGTGCATTAAAAATGACTGAGGAGCTTGATGCCGGCCCAATCTATTTAAAAAAAACACTCAGTCTAGACGGACCACTTAAAGAAATCTTAAAAAGAATGAACACATTAGTAAATGAAATGATTTTCGAGTTAACTAAAAAGTTACCCGAACCAAAGGATCAAGTAGGAAAAAAAACTTTATTCAAAAGGCTTACCCATGAAGATAATAAAATTCCAAAAAATATTTCCATGAAAGATGCTTACGATAGAATAAGAATGCTTGACGATGTATCTTATCCTAATTCGTTTATAGAACACGGAAATTTGCGTATTGAATTTTATGAGGCAGAATTTGCCGATCAAGAAATTCATTGCAAAGTAACAGTTAAACCCTCTAAAGAGATGGTATAGCTTTGAAAAAAGTTGCAATTTTATATGATGCTTCAAATGATTGGATAAGTAAATTTTTCCCCAAGGATCTAAATGATATCTCAGGATACACCTTTGAATTTTTTTATGATCCTACAAAGATAAAAAATTATGAGATTGTATTCGTGCTGGGTTATACAAGAATTCTTGGCCCTTCTTTTTTATCAAATAATAAGTTGGCTATGGTTGTGCACGAAAGTAACCTTCCAGAAGGCAAGGGATTTGCACCTTTGCAATGGCAAATATTAGAAGGGAAAAATGATATTACTTTCAGTTTAATAGAAATAAATGATCAAGTAGATTCTGGAGATATTATTTTGCAAAGTGTGTTGAATCTTAACGGGACGGAATTATACGATGAACTTAGGTATAAACAGTCAAAAATTACTTTTGATTTAGTTAAGGAGTTTTTGAATATATATCCTTCTTTTAAAAGAACAAAACAACAAGGTAAAGAAACTTTTTATAAAAAAAGAAGCATAAAACATTCTGAGTTGAACATGGACAAAACTTTAAGAGAACTTTTTCCATTACTAAGAATAAATAATAATAATGAATGGCCTTCTTTTTTTAAATATAAAGGAAATAAATACATATTAAAAATATTTAAATCTCAACAAGATGAAGAAAATACCTCTAGGTAACAAAATGTTTGTAGAATTAGTTACTGGTGCCTATAGTCAGATATTTTCTCTTTACAGTCTTTTAAAAGAAAGAAAGCACACGATAAGCCACACAGAAATTCCAGATTTTGAGAGGCATAAAGAATTTGTTCACAAACATCCTTATAGATATTGGTTTATTTTTGAGGAAAATGAAGAAATTCTAGGTTCATTTTATATAAAAAATGATAATTCTATAGGCATGAACTTGAATAAGTGCTCTGTAGAAAACGTGAAAGCAATCATTTCCTACATTAAAGAAAATATAGAGCCAAGCGCCTACGAAGCATCAATAATTCCACCTTACTTCTATTTAAATATTCCTTCAACTAACAAAGAACTACAAAAAATACTTCATGATTTAGATATCATTAGCATCCAAGTTTCATATAGAATTTAAAAGAAAAATTATATTATGATTGTAAATAATTTCGAGTTAGGAGAATTTAATAAACCTTACATTATTGCTGAGCTATCAGCAAATCATGGGGGTTCAATTTCTAGAGCCAAAAAAAGCATATCTGAAGCAGCAAAATGCGGTGTATCAGCAGTCAAGATTCAAACTTATACCCCCGATACAATGACCATTAAATGCGATAAGCAGGATTTTTATGTTTCAGATGGACTTTGGTCAGGAAGACAACTCTATGATTTGTACGAGGAGGCTTACACTCCATTTGAGTGGCATAAGGAACTTTTCGAACATGCAAAAGAAGTTGGAATTACTCTATTCTCAACTCCTTTTGATGAAACAGCTGTAGATCTTTTGGAAAGTCTTAATACTCCAGCATATAAAATAGCATCCTTTGAAATTATTGATTTACCTCTCCTAGAATATGTATCAAGTAAACAAAAACCTATATTTTTATCTACTGGAATGGCTAGTAAAGACGAAATTCAGGAAGCAGTTAATACTATTCGAAAAATAAACGATAATGAAATTTTATTATTTCATTGTATTAGTAGTTATCCTACGCCTACTGAAAAGTCGCACTTAAGAAATATTCATTATTTGAGAGAAAAGTTTGGCGTAAAAGTTGGATTATCGGATCATACTTTTTCCAACTTGGCAGCAATAGTAGCAATTGGTATGGGAGCAGTAGCAATTGAAAAGCATTTCAAACTAGATCAAGAAGATTGTGGTCCAGATTCTAGTTTTTCACTGGATGTATCCCAACTTTCTGAATTAGTTAACGACTGTAATATGGCATGGAGTGCAAAAGGAAAGACCAGTTTCAGGAGAGCTGATATCGAGAAAGAGAATAAAGTTTTTAGAAGGTCTCTGTACTTTATAAATAATCTAAAAAAAGGAGATAAAATAAAAGAATCTGACATTAGAAGAATAAGACCCGGATATGGCTTGTCGCCAAAACATTACGACGAGATTATTGGAAAAAAGTTAACAAAAAGTGTTGAAAAAGGAGACCCAGTATCGTGGGATGACTTTTCATGACACATCAAAAAGATATATTAATTTTTTGCGATTATCAAAGCGCTTGCAATCGATAGGTCCTTAAGAAATTCTCTATCTTGTAAAATATCTTCACCAAAAGCATCACTCACTTCATCAAGAACTTTTTTATCTGATGGAATAAAAAAATGATCACATTCAAAGTTATTCCTTAAAACTATCAGATCTGTTTTCATTCCCAAGCTAGATAACTTTTCGATAATTTTTGATGGTAAAACTCTGTTGGGTCTTCCCATTAATCTCATAGTATTATCATATATAAAGCTTGGAATCGTTCTGAAGAAGAATTTTCCATGCTCTGGATAGAACATGTCATGATCTGTGAAATTCACAACATGCAACATCACCCCATCTTTAGATAAAAGTAGGGAGATATCAGAGAGAAACTCTTCAAGGGGCCATATATGCTCCAATGCAGATACCGAATAAATAAGATCAAATTTAGAACCATCAAGAAGCAATCCTTCCAAAGAAAAATTTTTATTATTTGAGTCAAAAACCCTAATTCTTTCTAAATCTTTTTTCTCATAACGATTATTCTTTTTGACTGATATTTTATTAAAAAGATCTTCGTTTTCTAGAATTCTTCTATTTACTTGAAATTTGTCAATTAAACTTACTTTATCTACTCCCTCTAGAATCAGCCCGTAAGACAAACCGGCATTATCTCCAGGACCAATTTCTAGTGCATTTTGAAAATCTTTAAAGTCAATATTTGATTTTCTTAAAGTATTTAAGCAAAAATTTATATAAGAAATAATATCACTACTATTTGATAATCTATTTCCTGTTTTAAAAATTTTAGATATCTTGAATTTATAAGAAAGAAAGTTTCTTATATCTAATAAAATATAAAAAAGAATAAGGGAAACCTTATATTTTCTAATTTGTCCGATTATGAATTTCTTCAATTGTCTAAGTTTTTTCTAATAAAAACCAAGTCATATCATCCTGAGGATAGTGATTATCCCTGCTGTAAGCAAATCCGTAGTCTATTAACTTAAGGTCATATAAATCAATCAATTCACCAGCAAAATCTCTTTTAAAAAGTTTATTTTCATGACCTCTGTATGGCACTGATATAGGCGTAGGATTAAAATACTCATTAATTAAAATGTACTTACTAGAGTTGTTGTATAAATTATCGTAGACTTTTTTTAAAAATTCTGGATTTATGTGAATTAGAACACCAACAGTGAATGTCAGATCGTATTTCCCACCATCTATTGAATCAATTATTGTTCCTTGATTAATTTCAGCAATTTTTAATTTTTCGGCTTCATTGGCAGCTTTTTCATTAATTTCGATACCTTTCAATTTCATCTTTGAATTTAATGAATTTAGAGCTTTTAAATTTAATCCAATATTACAGCCAAGTTCCAATGCTGAAGATACATTAGGAATTGACTTAATCATCCTCGACCATAAATTTATTTTAGATTTCAAAAAATCATCAGAATTATTTCTTTCTATGTAGCCTTCTCCGAATTCACCTTGCCAAAAAAGTTCTTGTTCCGTTTTATTTTTTTTCATGATTTGTTTAATTTTTTGATTGAATTCTATACTAAACTGGTTTTATTGGGTTCTATTAATTAAGTAGTTCAATTGAAGAAAAATTTCATTAACTTAAAATCTGATAAAGATTGAATCGATATACAAATAAGAGATAACATAATATTTCAGTTCTCTAAAAAAGACGGGGTAAATTTAGTTGATTGGTTACGGAAAACAAGAAATTTCACAAAGTGATATTGACTCAGTAAATGATGTTCTCAAATCTGATTTTCTTACTCAGGGCCCAACAGTTCCAATTTTTGAAAAAAAAATTTCAGAATATGTAGGATCAAAATTTGCAGTAGCAGTAAATAGTGCCACATCAGCTTTACATATAGGATGTATGAGCCTTGGAATTGAAAAAGGAGATATAGTATGGACTTCATCAATTTCTTTTGTTGCTTCTGCCAACTGTGCAATTTATTGTGGAGCTAAAGTTGATTTTCTTGATGTAAATCCAATAGATGCAAATATATGTATTGAAAACTTAAAAAACAAATTATTTACCGCAAAAAAAGAAAATAAATTACCTAAAGCTATCATTGTAGTCCACTTTGCAGGGGCTTCTTCAAACATGAAAGAGATTTATGATGCCGTAAATCCTTTGGGAATTAGGATTTTAGAAGATGCTTCTCATGCTCTTGGTGCTTCATTCAAAAAAAATAAAATAGGCAGCTGCAACTTCTCTGACATAGCAGTTTTTAGTTTTCATCCAGTTAAAATGATTACAACTGGAGAGGGTGGAATGCTTTTAACAAACAATAAGAATATTTATGCAAAGGCTCAATCTCTCAGAACGCATGGAATAGTTAGAAACAATTTTCAGTATAGAAAAAAAGATTCCCCTTGGTATTACGAACAACAGGATCTTGGTTTCAATTATAGAATGAATGATATCCAGGCTGCTTTGGGAATTTCTCAGCTAACGAAATTGGATAATTTTGTTAAAAAGAGGAGACAAATTGCTAAGACTTATGATGATTTTTTTACAAAAAATAATATAAATTTTTTAAGACCTAATAATTATACAAATTCTTCGTATCATCTTTATTGCATATTGGTAAAGAAAGGAATTAGAAAGAAACTTTTTAACTTCCTTAGATCTAAAGATATAGGTGTTAATGTTCACTACATACCAATTTATAGGCATCCCTTCTATAAAAAAATGGGATTTATTGAACGGGATTTCCCAAATTCTGAAAATTATTATCAAAGAACTATTTCGATCCCAATTTTTACTCAAATGAAAAGAGAGATCCAATCTTACGTTGTGAATACAATAATAGAAGGGATAAAAAAATTTGATAGCGATCATTCTTTTTGATCTTAAATAGCTTAATTTAGAGGTGTTAATTTCTTTATTTTTTAAAAATGAAGAAATTTATAATTAAGAAATTGATTAAAAACAACAAAGAATCAAAAAATGCTTTTGTTAAAATTAAATTTGCGCTTTCTTGCTGAAAATTTAAAAAGATACCAACAACTATTGAATTTGAAATTGCTAACATTACATATTTTAAAGATCCATAGCTAGAAATTTGTCTGCCCCTGAATGGTAAAATTTTAATTAATTGATAATGGATGAAAATAGAAGATACTCTTGAAATTATATTTGAATAAAAAGGATTAAGATCGGTGAATATATTGAAAGATACAAAAATCAAGAACTCGCATAATATTGCAATCATGCTAGATAATCCGTATTTTAAAAGCACTAAATAAATTCTTATTGAGTCTTTGAAAGGCCTAAATGAAGATAACTTATTATTGTCTATGTATATCGTATCTATAGGTATATTTAAAATATCAATATTTTGATTTCTAGCCATGAGCAGCATTTCTGTTTCAAACTCATATTTTTGTCCCTTTGCTTCTATGATTTTTTTACTGAGATTCATAGGAATTGCCCTGAGGCCTGTTTGGCTATCACCTGCAGTTTTGAGTTCAAAAAAGACTCTAAGAATTTTTGCTGTTAAATAGTTTCCAATCTTTGACTTTAATGGCACCTCTCCATCAAATTTCCTTACTCCAAGGATCAAACTATTTGGATTAATTAAAGCCTCATTGGAAAGTTTAGTAACATCATTGAGATTATGTTGGCCATCGGCGTCAACAGTAATTATAGAAACTATTTTTTCTTTTTTGGCATACTGAATAGTCTTCTCAACTGCGGCTTTAATTGCCGCTCCCTTACCCCGGTTAAGTTGAAAATGTATTAAGTCAACTTTATCAACCTGAGAACACTTATCAAATATTCTATTAAATGAATCTGGAGAGCCATCATTAACTACTATTATTTTAAATAGATTCTTCAGATTATTTAGTTCAACACAATAAGCTGGAAGATCTTTTGAGGGTTTAAATGCCGGTAAGATAATTACATGGCTCATTTTTTTATATTAATTTTGAATAATTGTTTTACAAAAAAATTTGAACCTAGAACTAGAAATAACGGGAGGAAAGGTAAAATATATCTCCAAGAGGGAACAAGAAATAAAACTAGCATCAAAATGGACGGAATTATTATGATAGCGAAGGTTTTATTGAAATTTAGAGAAAGAAAAAAACCTAAGACAAAAAAGAATCCATAAAAATATCTTATTATTTCAGCGAAGAAAATTTTCGATTCTGATGGATGAAATCCGAATACATAGAAAAATTTCATTATGTTTTTGATGACAGAGGTGCCTGCATGAGAAATCTCTTTCAGCTCAGAATTAGAAGCAATAACATTTTGTTCAACTAAGAAGTAAGGGAGATAATAAATTATCGAAAAAAATAAAATGAAAGTTATTAAAAACATAGAAAAAAAGTACTCTGAATTATTTTTAAAATAATCTCTGGACAGAAAGAGAGAGCCTATACAAAAAACTATGCCAGTTGGTTTTGATAAAACCATCAACAAACATAATAGAGGTACAAATCTATTGAATCTACTTGGATGATTAAGAACTATATAAAAATAAAGACTCGAGAAAAAATAAATAAATATGTCACTAGAAATCAATAAACCAAACCAAATTGAGTGGGGCATCACCGCAAGCAATAGACCACTAAAAAGGTTTATTTGATTTTTTAAAATATTAAACCAAATAAATAAGGTTAACGATTCCATAACAAAAATTGTGATTGAAAGAGCTACTGTATTTTCTGCTGAATAGCTTAGTCCCATTAAAAACCAAGAATAAATTGGACCCGGTGGTCTAACCTCTGGATAGACTCCCAAAAAAATCATTTCATAATAAATTAATCCCATCTCCCTTAGTCCAACAAAAGATGAGAAGTAAGGAATTGCATCAATATAAGCTGCTAAATCTACTCCTTGCTGAAAATGAAGAGGAGATATTGGTGGCTCAGGACCAAAAGGGATAGGAATAAAAAATGTTATTATTAAGATAACAATCCTAAAAAATATTGCGCCAATAAGTAAATGTTTCCACAAATTAGTATTGTTATTTAAAAGTAGGGATTGCATTTTAAAAAGGCTGTAAAATTTATATTTTATAAGATGAAAAAAGTAATTTTTGTAGGCTTGAATGAGTTTAACATTGATTTGTTAAAGGATATCTCAGAAATAATTCCTAATAAATACCTTACAAAATTAAATAATTTAGTTCATAAGAAACTGCTTGTTAAGGATGAATATAGTTCTGGATTTCTCGAGCCTTGGGTTCAATGGGTAGGCATTCACACTTCAACTCCCTCAAATAGGCATAAAATTAAAAACCTCGGTGATGTTCCTAACTTAGAGGAGAAGCAAATATGGGAGAGACTTTCTGATGAAAAATATAATTCAATAGTTTGGGGAGCTATGAACGCCTCTTCTGGAGATGATGAATCATCCAAAAATAATATTTTTGTCCCTGATCCGTGGGTTTTTTCTGAAAATACTGTTCCCAAAAATTTAAATAGTTTTTTTAACCTGCCGAAGTATCTTGCTAAGGAATACACTTCTATATCTAAAATTAAAAAATCACCAATGGTTTTTAATTTTGTCAAGAGTTCTGTAAAAGAAATAGGATTTTTAAATTTTTTTAAAGCTTTAAAAGTTCTTATCGAAGGTTTATTTCTATTTGGATTTAAAAATTTTGTATTTATTAACTTTTTTGATTTTTTATCATCATTAATTTTTTTAAAAAAAGTAAATAAAAAAAGCTTCAATCTATCTTTTTTGTTTTTAAACTCTATTGCTCATGTTCAGCATCACTATTGGTATTCAAAAGATCCTTCTAAACTAAGAGAAATAAAATTCACTTATAGAAATTTAGATAGAATCCTTAATGAGTTCGAAAAAAATTTAGGTATATTCGAAAATAAAGTTCCATTCTTTATGCTTAATGGGCTAACTCAAGAAAATACACTGAATGATCCTGATTGGATTTTATATAGGATAAAAGATTTGAGAAAATTCCTGAATCTTTATGATATTAACTTTAGCAAAGTAGAAACTTTAATGACAAATGATGCTCATATTTTTTTCGATGATCGAGATGAATTAAATAAAGCAGTTAAATTATTAAAAGAAGTATCTGTAAACGGCATGAATATATTTAATGTTAAGCCCAATTTGAATGACTTAAAAATTTTTATAAATATTGAACTGACTTCAAAAGTTGAAAAGTCCGATTCTATGAGATTTATGGATCATCATTTTAGTTTTGAAGATTATTTTGTATCTATAGTAAAAAGAACAGGCAAACATCTAAGAGAATGCGATTTGATAACAAATGAATCTGAATTCGATTCACTTTCAAATAATTCAATATATAACTATCAAATATTTAATAAAATTTACCCCGATTTTTTTAAACACTAAATTATTTTTTTTATTTAGCATTTGAAAAAAATTCTTGCTAACCTTGTTTAAAAAGGAAATTCTATGAAAATCATGCTCTCAATCATATTAATATTATCAATCAATGCCATTGCAGATGACCATAAAAAATTGAATCCAATTATCTTTATGTTAGATCTATCCATCAATGAAGGAAAAATAAAAAAGGCAGAAAAATTTACATACGACATTACAAAAAACGTAATGAAAATGGAGCCTGATACGGTCATTTATCAATACTATTTTGACTCAGAAGAAAAAGTTTTCTTATACGAAGTTTATAAAAGTAACGAAGCTGCCATTGAGCACGTCAAAAATTTTAGGGGTAGCAAATGGGAAAGTAAATTTGGAGAGTTATTTTCTATCGAAAATTTTGCTGTTCTAGGAGAAGCATCCAAAGACTTGAAAA
>MDTB01234536.1_pt1 | contig 16734 bp, 18 predicted proteins | sample 811161 | NCBI WGS metagenome assembly MDTB01 (sample SAMN05326650, study PRJNA326480) | marine metagenome | isolation source: seawater | place: Mediterranean Sea | collected 2009
AGGTTATGCGAAAGAGTTAACAGCAAACCAGTTAGAAAAACAAAAACAAGTGATGTTAAAAGCCTGTAAACAGGCCGACATCGTTATAACAACTGCTCAACTTTTTGGGAAAAAAGCACCCATTATCATTACAAATGAAATGATTGCTGAAATGAAACAAGGATCAATTATTGTTGACTTGGCAATAGAAACAGGGGGAAATGTAGAGGCAAGTGAGCTTGGGAAAGAAATTGATAGTGAGGGGGTACATATTATAGGGCTTCCTAATTTAGCAAGTTTTGTAGCTAAAGATGCCTCACTAGTTTTTTCTTCAAATATTTTTAGTTTAATTGAAGATATTTATGATAAAGAAACAAAAACATGTAAAATAGATCTATCTAATGACATAATTAAGTCTGTTTTAACAACAAAAAATGGTAAAATCGTTAATCCCATGTTACAAAAAAATAGTGAGGGGTCTTCCTAATGGAAATGATGGCATTTTATATAATATTTATTATTATTTTATCAATATTCTTAGGCTTTGAGCTTATATCAAAAGTACCTTCAACTTTACACACACCATTAATGTCAGGTGCAAATGCTATCTCTGGTATCACGATAATAGGTGCAATTTCGTTGGCTGGGGGAAGTCAAAACGAGCTAAGTGTAATTTTAGGTGTAATCGCAGTGGCTATGGCAACTATGAATGTGGTCGGTGGATATTTAGTAACGGATCGGATGTTGGAAATGTTCAAAAAAAAGGATAAAAAATGAATTTAGATTTAATTGCTAATCTTGGGTATTTAGTATCTGCATTTTGCTTCATTTTAGGAATGAAAAAGCTAAGCTCACCTGCGACAGCGCGTTATGGAAACTTATTATCTGCAATAGGGATGCTGATTGCAATTATTGTTACATCAATGCAGCAAACTATTTTAGGATTTCAAACAGTTTTAATCGGGTTAATAATTGGCTCAATTTTTGGTGTCATAGCTGCGCGTTTTGTAGCAATGACAGCCATGCCTGAAATGGTAGCTTTACTGAATGGTTTTGGAGGCGGATCAAGTTTATTATTAGCTTTAGCTGCATTTATTGGAAAAACAACAATTTCACAATTTGAAGTTTTAATAACTGTAATCTCTTTAACAATAGGAGCTTTAACATTTACTGGAAGTATAATTGCTTGGTTAAAATTAGCAGGTAAAATTTCAGGGAAACCTCTTTTCGTCTCATTTAGTAGAATTATAAATATTATTTTAGCTATAGCACTTCTGGCTGTCTTAATTGCAAGTTTAACGGATGTAATAAACTTAAGTATTGGAATCAATCTTGTAATTATATATGCATTATTAATAGGTATATTTAGTGTTATTTCAATTGGTGGAGGGGATATGCCAGTTGTAATAGCACTGTTAAATAGTTTTTCAGGTCTTGCAGCAAGTGCTGCAGGGATAGTAGTTGGGAATATTTTATTAATTATTGCAGGATTACTCGTAGGTGCATCAGGATTAATATTAACAGTAATTATGTGCAAGGCAATGAATAGAAAGTTAAGTAATGTCTTATTTGGAGGGTTTGGAGGAGGAACAAGTAAGCAAAAAAATAAAGATCAAGGTGAGGTAAACCCAATTTCTGCTGAAGATGCATATTTAGTTCTCGAAAATGCCCGTTCAGTTGTTGTTGTCCCAGGGTATGGAATGGCAGTCGCACAAGCCCAGCATGTCGTTAGAGAATTATCAGAGCTATTAGAAGATAATGGAACAGAGATCAGCTTTGCAATTCATCCTGTTGCTGGAAGAATGCCGGGTCATATGAATGTATTATTGGCCGAGGCCAATGTATCTTACGATAAATTAATTGAAATGGATACAATAAATCCTAGACTTGAAACAATAGATGTTTGTCTTGTGATTGGGGCAAATGATGTTGTTAATCCAGATGCGCTAGAAGATTCAAGTAGTCCCATTTATGGGATGCCTATTATAGAGGTTAATCGTGCGAAAACTGTATTTGTATTGAAACGCTCAATGAATCCAGGTTTTGCTGGAATACAAAATCCACTTTTTTTTAAAGAAAATACGCGGATGTTATTTGGTGATGCAAAAGCGTCTATTCAATCTATAATTTCTGAATTTTCTACATAGTTTTAATATTTACGATTAGAGTTTTAATTTAAAGTAGTTTAAAATAATCTTCTAATGAAAGTTTCTACTATTTGTAAATCACCTTTGTCATATAGCAGTTTTAGGTCTAACTTTTCTAATAAAGAAATAGCAAAAACCTATTTAAGTGAATTAAAGAAAATTGATTCCCAAAAAATATTTCCAAAAATTAAATTACATGAAGTAGCTAGAGATGCTATCCAATCTTCAGAAGATATTAACCAAAAAGATATGATAATGACGTTGAAAAAAAGTTTTTCTAAAGTAGAAACAGTTGAGATCGGAACAATATTTGGGTCAAAAGAGTTAAAAGTAGGTAGTTTGCAATGGCGATTAAAAGATAGTGAAAAATCTTTTAAAGAGTTATGTGATCAATGTCTAAACAAACCTACCATTTCGATGATTTTAGCACCTGGAACACATCCATCAATTTTAGATAAAGCAATTGAATTAACAAAATATGCAATTAAAACAAAAACTAAAAATGAATGGGCCGTATTAGTATCAGCATGTGAAGATTATGCTCAGAAAAATACAAATAGAACTATAAAGCAGTTATTAGACGTCTCTCTAAACCAAATTAAAGTATTAAAAGCGTTTTCATGGCCTAAAATAAAAGTTTACATTTCAAAAATTAATCAAGTTGAAAAAACAAAAGAACTTATAGAACAGATCGCTAAAAGTCATCCAGATATATTATTTAGTTTAGGAGACACGTCAGGAAAATTAACGCCTATGGAACTAAATCAAATTTTAGAGTCCCCTTTCTTAAATTCAAAAAATACAAGTTTACATCTTCATAATGGTCCACATAAATGGACTAACATTAGTGTTTTTTTAGACCAAAAATTTTATCAATTTGATATAAATCTTGTCGCATGTGGTGGATTAAACCCTCTAAGTGGAGAGCATAAAAAAGAGGGACAAAATCTTTCCATTATCGATTTAATAACGTATTGCCATGTCCATAAAGTTCAATTACATCCAACTACTACAAACGAAGATTATTTAACCGAGTGTTTAGATGCTTGGGAAGCTGTAACCTCTAAAAAGTTTCGCTTGGAACACCCGCAAGAAATATCATCTAAAATGATAGAAAATAAAGTAACTATTTAAGCAAGCTCAAACATTCGATCAATACAGCGCTGAGCTCGAGCATAAGATTCTTCAGGAAGTGTAATTATATCTTCTGGTTTAGGGTCTGATAATACACGAATTATATCGTCCATCGTATTTGATTTCATATATTTACACATTGTACATGTACCAACAAAGCGTTTGCCAGGTACTTCTGTCTGTAGACGTCCAGTTAAGCCACATTCTGTAAGTAAAAAGTAATAAGGGGCATCATGGTCTTTAACATAATTGATTAATTGAGATGTTGAGCCAATATAATCAGCTTCATTGACAACATCAGGGCCACATTCAGGATGGGCTAAAACAGCGACTCCAGGGTATTTTCGTTTAATATGATGAATCATGGCAGGGGTATATTCTTCATGAACATAACATGTACCATCGGTATATTTAATGGTTTTTTTAACACCTCTGCGTTCAAGCTCATTAATAACATTTTGCCCCATTAATTTATCGGGTAAAAAATATATCTTATCATTATCTAGTTTTTCACAAATATCATATACATTAGACGAGGTTACCGAAACATCACATTCAGCTTTGACATCGACAGTCGTATTGATATAGCAAACAAATGTATAATCGGGATGAGTTGCACGCAATGCTTTAACATCTTCCCCAGTAATAGAATCGGCTAAAGAGCAACCATTAAATCGAGATGGAATAAGTACAGTTTTCGTTGGGTTAAGCAGTTTAGCTGTTTCAGCCATAAATTTAACGGCTGAAAAAACAATGGTGTCAGCTGTTGTTTCTTTTGCTTTTTTACTTAAATAGTATGAATCGCCAACTTCATCAGCCACAGTTCGAATAATTTCTGGAACAACGTAAGAATGGGCTAAAATAATAGCATTTTTTTCTTCTTTTAGAGTTTGGATTTGATTGATTTTTGGTAGCATTAATTCGCAAATTTCGCGCGTATAAACACATAACCCTCCACCTAAAGTTACATCTTTGAGTACATCAAATAATGAATCTGTTGTCCATTTAGTCATTATATTTCCCAATTGCTGCTACAGGGCAGGTATCGAGCGCTTCATTACATTTTTTTAAATCATCTTTATTTTCTGGTTGATTGTAAACATAGGCATGATCGTAATCGGGTGTAAGTTTAAAAAAATCACAAGCAATATCAACGCATGTATCACAAGCAATACAATCATCGTTGACATAATAAGACCCTTTTACATTTTCATCATAAATAAATTCAGTCATACAAACACCTATTGTTTATATTTTACCGTGTTTAGCTTTGAAGCAACAAGGTTTCTATCTAAAATAGAGTTGAAAACTAAACTTAATCCAAAGACTTTTCTAGTTGATCTAAAGATTCTTTGACTAAATAATATCCACCTTCATGCTCGACGTACATGACATTACTTGGATCTAGGCCAAGTAAAGAAACTAGTTTATTTAATTCTTCTTTGTTTAAAGTACTAATATCATCTAGATTTTTTTTAATTTTTTTAAATAAGTTCTTATTGATATTTAGAATACTAATACCTTCATGAACATCAACGCTTTTAATATCTTTTTTCTTAAGGTTAAGTCCTGTTAAGACTTCAGCAATGCCGGGCCTATTTAAAATAGCCGTATTGGGGTCATTAAATTGTTGTGGTTTAGCAGAATTAGATGGTTGGAGTGGCGAAATACCCATTACTTATCTCCTTTTACGTTTACAGTAACCAAATCTTCTTCTTTTGAGTTTTTTAAAAAGTATGTTCCAAGTTGAATCATTGATCGCTTATCATCATTAGTACCTGGGCTATTATTTACTGTAATTGTATTATCATCTCTCTTATATACATATGTTATACCTTTTTCAAAAGGAATTTTATGATAAAGAACAATTTTATCATCACTTTCTGCATATATTACTTTACTACCATCAGGAAGTGTTTTTGTTTCGTCTGAATATTGAACTATTAATGCTTTTGTATCCATGTCTACCCCAAATGTGTTGCTATTATAGAAATTAAATACAAATTTAACAATATTTAAAGTCTATCAATAGATTAACAGAAAAAAATGCTTATCTGAATAAGCGTATAAGCTTGTATAATACAAATATGAAAATAAACTCTCTTATGTTTGTCTTGATTTGTTCATGTTTCTTGTTTGGTTGCCCAAATCATTACGAAAAAATTGAACAAGCATATTATAATGATCAATTTTTTCTAACGGTTCAATTAAGTGAAAGTTTAATCACAACAGCTAAGTTTAAAAAAAGTATTAAGAAAAAATTTAACCATTTTATTACCCAAAATGGAGACTATTTATTAGAAAAACTAGAAACTGAAACAGAAATGCTTATTTCAAATGGACCATCTATTGAAATATATTTTTTATTTTATAAAACATACGAGCAACTCCAACAAATTCATTTACTTTATCCGGATGTTATTAGGAGTAGTTTTTTACAGAGGTATTTCAATAAAATAGAAAGTTATGCCACCAAGACAATAGCTGATCAACGTTACAGAATGCAAACGGCATATGAAGCAAAGTTATATCGTCATGTGGTTAAATATGTTCAGAATTTAGAAAAAGTAGATAAAGCATCTTCTGATGATGAAAAGTTAAAAGAAGATGCATTAGCAAAAGCTAAACGAGTTTTAACAGTCAATAAAATAGAAGCATTTGACCATAATATTAATGAGGCTTTTAAAAAAGATAAAAAAAATCATCTTAAAACAATGAATCCTCATTCCTTAACGCGATACGGAGTAAATATACCAAAACTAATGTACCATTACGCAATAACAGATTTATCAAAACACTTAACAGAATTTGTTATTGTAGAATCAACTTTATCGGCTAAATCCCATTATCAACTTAATCTTAAGGTATCAATGTCTGAAGATGAATCAGTATTGCCTAAAATAGTGACTGAAAAGAGTATTTTTGCATATAAAAAGGAAGACGATAGCCAGTGGTATAGAGATGAATTTGAATATGATGTTAGTGTACTTACAAAGCAAATTAATGTAATTGTAAATGCTGAAATAGTTTTATCTAAAACAAATGAAGTTGTAGCTGATTTTTTTTATGAAACGCTAGCTGAATCAAAAATTAAATCAGTAGGCGAATTTAAAGATATACCACTAAATGTATCTATAGTTGAATATCCAATTGAGTATAAATCGTATCAAGTAAAGCAAGAATTTAATAAAAACGAAGACTTGCTTTTAGAAGCATTAAAAGATGCTGTGACTGTGTTAACGGTTAAGGTAGCAAATACTATAGATATTGATTTAGATCCGTGGTTATTAAAAGCTAATTAAGTCGATCAATTGTTACCAATTTATAGCCTGCATAGTAAATAGCATCATTAATGACTTTATCACTTACATGTTTATGTTTAGGGTAATAAATTGATATTAATTTTGTTTCAAAATCAACTTCTATAAATTTTATAGCTTTTGTTTCATATAGTTTTTTTTCAATACCTTGAGCACACATAGCACAAGTCATTCCTTCAACTTGAATAACAATTTTTTTGAAATCAGTTAAATCCGTAGCTGTATTATACTCCTTTTCAAGCTGATGAGCAGAATCAAACCCAAGGCTAAGGCAAGCAAAAAATAATAAAAGTATATATTTCACCTTAAAAGTGTAGCATAACCTGCAGGTAGCTGTTAATACCATTCGAGCCTAATTCAACTAAATATGACTTGTAAAATGATCGAATAAGTGGAAAAAACGTAATAGGATCAGTTGCTGTTGAAAGATAATCTAGATGCAATATAAACCACAAAGCAACACCTTTATAGCTATGTTTATAAGGTGATAAGCCAATACGATAATTACTCTTTGTAATGGAATAATTTTCTTTAATCATATGTTCAACTTCAAAAGCTGTATAAAATAATCTATTTTCATAATCAGAATAAAGTCTTACACAGGGTAAAAGAGAAGAGTCTAAATCGTCTAATCCTATAGCGACTGTTGAATAAATATTTGCTTGAGCATCAGGAAAAAACCATCTTTTTAATAACCGATTAGATTGAATAAACATGAAATTTGCATCTTCATTTACAAGCTTAAGGTAGCGCACTCCAAAGGCCTGTTTAGGAGATATAGATCGGTTGATATAATAATCAGTATTTTTAGATACCACTAAGCTTGTAGCAAATGCATCTTTGTAAGTGACAGGATGTGCAAAACATACTTGATAAAATAAACAAATTAAAATCAAAATTAGTTTAAATCGCATATCTTTATAGTACCATAAGTCAAAAAGTAGATTAAAATAAAATTATGTTAAAAAAAGACTATAGTTTCAGAGCAGCAAACCTAACGGACAAAGAAAGTATTTTCAAGTGTATTAACGAAGCTTATAAAATAGAACGAGATGACCCTATTATCGGGTTTAAAAAAACAGATCGTTTTGTTGATCTTACAGAAATTGAAGCTCAATTTAGAGTAGGGCACTATCTATGTTGCATAAATCTAGATTCAAAAAAGCTAGTAGGGGTTATTTTTTATAAAATAAGTGTCAAAGAAGGTTATATTGGTCCACTTGCAGTTTTTCCTGACCAGCAAAAAAAGGGTATAGCTACATCATTAATCCATTCTGTTGAGTCTAAAATGATCCAACAGGGAGTAAAGAAAATTACAATGAGGGTCGTGAGCACTCGAACGGATTTATTTCCTTATTACGAAAAGCGTGGGTACCAGATAACAGAACGAACAATAGACCCAAAAACAATAGGCCTCACAAAGGATAAATTAACTAAAAAGGTAACAGTTTTTCGATTAACGAAACTTATAGTGTAGGGACAGCAGCCAAAAGCTTTTTGGTATAATCATGTTTAGGTTGATTGTAAATTTGATCTTTAGGTCCATATTCAACAATTTTACCTTTGTACATAACCATGACATGGTCGCTCATTTGCTGAACCACACTTAAATCATGTGAAATAAATAAAATAGTAAGTTGAAATTTAGTTTTCAATTTTTGCAACAATTTTAAAATCTGTTCTTGAATGGAAACATCTAAAGCGCTAACAGGTTCATCACAAACCAATATTTTGGGACGTGAAATTAACGATCTTGCAATGCTTATTCGCTGGCATTGTCCACCTGAGAATTCATGGGGGTAACGATTGATCATTGTAGCATCAAGGCCAACATCTTCTAACATAGCTAAAACTTTTTCTTTACGTTGATTAGGATTGAGTGTGGGTTCAAAGACTTGTAATGGTTCTGCAATAATATCTGCAATAGTCATTCGAGGATTGAGAGATGCAAGTGGATCTTGAAAAATAATTTGAACGTCTTTGTTGTATTCACCACGTTCAATTAAGTCTGAAATAGGGTATCCATTTGACGTAATTTTTCCAGAACTGGGTTCATGTAATCCAATTAACGTTCGCGCTAATGATGACTTCCCACAACCCGATTCACCTACGATACCTAGTGTTTCGCCTTCATAAACATCAAAAGAAATAGTATCGACGGCTTTTGTAATAGCCGGTTTCCCAAAAAGATGAGTTTCTGTCACGTATTGAACACTGAGTTTATTTGTAGATAAGATTGAGCCTTGGCTAGATATTGCAAAAGTTTGCTTTTTACTTTTACCTTTCTTTATTTTTGGTACAGCAGCAAGGAGTTGTTTTGTATAAATATCGCTAGGTTGTTTAAAAATGGTTTTAACAGACCCAATTTCCTTTAATTCTCCTTGATGCATAATCATAACGTCATCACAACATTCTGAAATAACAGCTAAATCATGAGTAATCATGATAATTGTCATATCAAGTTGTTTTTTTAGTTTTTTCAGTAAGGCTAATATGTCAGATTGAACAATAACATCTAGTGCTGTGGTTGCTTCGTCAGCAATTAGTAATTCAGGTTCGCAAAGTAAAGCCATAGCAATAGCCACACGTTGTCTCATGCCACCTGATAGTTCGTGTGGATAACGGCGCATTAAAGTATCTGCATTATCAAGTTGAACCAATTCTAAAAATTCAATCGAACGTTTAATTGCAGCTGTCTTTGAATAATTTTTATGGTAGATAAGTACTTCAGTTAATTGTGAGCCGATAGTTAAAAAAGGGTTTAATGAGGTCATCGGATCTTGAAAAATAATACTAATTTTGTCAGATCTTACTTGATTTATATGAGCCTCTGATAAAGATAACAAGTTTACATCATTAAAAATAATACTACCTGAAACAGAGGCAGTAGGTTCAAGTAAACCCATTATACTTAACATGGTTTGTGTTTTTCCTGATCCAGATTCTCCCGCTATTCCAAAAAAAGATCCTTTTTTTACTTTAAAAGAGAGCTCTTTAACAGCCATGACATCTTTTTCTGAGTTTTTAAATGTGATAGATAAATTATTTATATGAAGCATAAGTTAACGGTCCTTAGGGTCTAATGCATCCCGTAATCCATCTCCCAAAAAGTTAAAACAAAAAAGTGTAGTAGCTAAAAATAAGGCAGGAAATAAAAGCATCCATGGTGCAGATTCCATTTCTTGAGCCCCATCATTAACTAGCGCACCCCAACTTGTAAGCGGTTCTTGAACACCAAGCCCTAAAAAGCTTAAAAATGATTCAGCCAAAATAACTTGCGGGATTGTTAGCGTGACATAAATAACAACAATACCTAACAGATTCGGAATAATATGGCGTAAAATAATAAAACGCTTTTTAACACCCATTGCACGTGCCGCTGTTATAAATTCACGCTCTTTTAAGCTTAAAGTCTGGCCTCGAACAATACGTGCCATATCAAGCCAGTTAATTGCACCAATAGCAACGAAGATTAATATAATATGGCGACCAAACATCACCATTAACAAAATAACTAAAAACATAAAAGGTAGCGCGTATAAAATATCAACAATTCTCATCATAAAACTATCTACTTTACCTCCGATATAGCCGGCAATTGCGCCGTAAGCAATGCCAATGACTAAACTCACCAGTGTTGAAATAATTCCAATCATCAAAGACAAACGGCCTCCAACAAGAACACGTACAAATAAGTCTCTACCTGTAGTATCTGTTCCGAAAAGATGTCCTTTTGACAACGACGGTCCAATCGAAAAGGCGTCCCAATAGATAGTATCAAACTGATGTACGCTTAAATAAGGTCCGATAAAAACTAAAAGACTCATAATCGCTAATATAGTTAGACTTATCATAGCCGCTCTATTTCTTTTAAGTCGTTCAAAAGCATGGTCCCAAAGACTTTTACCAATGACATCTTTTTGTTCTAGTTCTGTTCGTAAGGTTTTATTCATTTAATTCTTGGATCCAACAATTTATAAAGCAAATCAACAATAAAGTTAAATAAAATAATTAACATTCCATAAAAAATTACAACACCCATAACTAAAGTGTAATCTCTATTTAGTGCTCCCTGTACAAAATAACGTCCCAACCCAGGAATACTAAAAATTTGCTCTATCACAACAGACCCAGTCAAGATTCCGGCAGTTGCAGGACCTAAATAACTTAGAATGGGTAGCAAGGCTGGTTTAAGTGCATGTTTAAATAAGACAACTCTAGCCGGAAGACCTTTTGCTTTAGCTGTTTTGATAAAAGGGCTATGTAATATTTCTATCATACTTCCCCGCATGATACGCGCGATGTAAGCAATTTGAGGTAATGCCAAAGAAATAGTTGGTAAAATAGTATGCTTAAAAGCTCCATTATTCCAACTTCCGGCTGGTAAAAGCTGTAAGCCTATAGCAAAAATTAAAACCAATATAGGAGCCATTACAAAGTTTGGAATCGAAATGCCTGTCATAGCAAATGTCATAATACTGTAATCGAGAGTTTTATTTTGTTTTAGGGCAGCAACAGAGCCTAAAAAACAACCTATTATTAACGCAATAATAATTGCCCCTAATCCAAGTCTTAAAGACACAGGGAAACCAGCATAAATGAGTTCATTAACAGTAAAGTCTTTGTATTGAAAGGATGGTCCGAAATCACCTTTTAGAAGTTGTGTTAAATAATGAATATATTGATGAAAGAGTGATTTATCCAAATGATACATCTGGTTTAAATTTTCTTGGATAACAGGAGAAATATCTTTTTCAGTATCAAAAGGTCCACCTGGAGTAATCCTCATCATAAAAAAGGCAATAGTTATTAAAAAGAACAATGTTGGAATTGCACTGAAAATCCGACGTATAAAAAAAATGCTAAATGAGTTGGATGACATCCTCTGTATTATAGCATATGCTTAACATCTGATTTTAAAAGAAAAAAGATAAAACAAAAATAGAATTAATATAAAAAATAGTTAAAATAACTTGAAATAACTAATTGATTAGTTTAATATTTCAGCCTTGAATTAAATTAGTTTAAATTTTTATGCTTAAGTTCGAAATCTTTAATTCGTGAAATTATATATGAAATTTTCTTTCTTAAGTATACGCAGGAGTTATTAATGTATTCCCCAAATAAAAAGCATTTGCATCATGAAATAAATCCTGGTGGGTATAAAGAATCAATATATAGATCTCGTGCCCAAAAAGACAGAATAGCTATGGCCTGTAAATATGGAACACAGGGTCTAAAAGACATAGAAAAAAGCCAAGAGAGTAGTTACAAACCAGATTCTCAGCAAAATAAAACAATACCTTCTCAACTAGCAAATTGTATTATATCTCCAATAAAATCAATTAGGGGAGGAACCAAAAATCAACCTGGAAGTGGCCCATCTGATAACAATAATTCGTTTTTTGATGAAAAATTTTACCCTACTTTTGAATCTAATATATCCGTTGATTCAACAAATAGATCTAAAAATTCAATAAAATCTTCTATAACGTCAACAAACAGATCTATTGTTTTAGATAATAAACAGTTAAGTGTATTTAGATTATTTAAAGACCTAGAAAAAAATGAGAAATCAATGATTATCATTACATCATTTGAGGAAAAAAAAGCAAAAGTCTTAGAAGAGATACCTCAAATTAAAAAGAATGAACAAGACAGTATAGGCCAAAAAATTTTAAGAAACTTAGCCAAAAATTATGATCTATTTAAAGTTAAAGAACTTAAAAAAATCATTAATAAAAAGCCCGTCGTTTTAGATGTTTTAAGAATGGTATATTCAAAAAAACCATCTGATTTAAAAGAATTTAACTGTAAACTTAATGTGAATGAACTTAATAATCCGTATGTACTGATTCCAGAAATAGGGAAATATAGTAATGCTTTAGATGAGTTAACAAAAAACAATAAATTTGATTTAGAAAGTACTACTAAACTTGAATTGGTATTTCAATTTTTGTTACAGTATCAAAATATAGCATTTGATTCTTATAATATTAAAAAGAATTTATACCGCCTTTTAGATCATGATACTTATAAGCAATTTCCAATGGACTTAATAGTTAGAATTGTTAAAGATACGAAAAGTGACGAAAATATTATTTTTAAATTAGATAATATTATCACTAGACTGGGTTTGAATAGTAATTCAGATCAAGACAATAGTTACGATGACGCTAGGTCAATAAAGTCGTCATCAACTTTAACAAGGAGCACAGTCTATAAGGATCCCCATTCCCCAATACAAGAAATATATAAGACACGTCCTATGGACGAATCATCTAGTGATAGCCATTTTTATCAAACAAAGAAAAAATCTGAAAGAAAAGATAACTTGAGTGGTCCAGGTTGCATTGTTAAGGAACGAAGGTAACCATTCTTAACATTAGTGTAATACAACGATAAAGCTCAAAACTTAAATTGAGTACCCGTTCAATTAAAGATAATGTTTTATACCAAAATTGACGATAGAATAACTATTGTTTTTCATTAAACATAACGTTTCAAAAAATAGTGGTTTTAGTATGTCTAAATTTATTTAGCTATAAATTTTTAATGAGAATTAAACATCAATTTCCATTTAGTAAATCTAAATACGAATAAAATAATAATAAAATGAAATATTTCCTAAAGTAGAACCGATAACTCTATATAAGATAAAAATTAGAGGATTAAAATGAATAATGTAGCTACAATTAAAACGGGATGTAAACTAAACCCAAATAAAAGAGGTTTGAATGAAATAAGTAATGAAAACTTTCCCTATACAAACCCAGAAAGTTTAGTTAAATCAGATAATAGAGATATAAATACAGTTTCCCCAACTTCAGTTGATGAAGTTAATGACCTTAAAGGTCTAAAAAGACAAAAAATTAATCCAGTTTATGAAAATTCAAGTATTGTAAATGCAGGAAACAATTTGAAAAACTGTGAAAATCATTCGTGTGACGGTTCTAAGCAAGAAATTGAACCTAAGATTGAAAATGAATCTAATATTCAAAACCCAGACAGAGTGAGGGGTAATAATGACCCTCAAAATTATTTCAATAGTTTTTATTCAAATTCAGATTCAGGTTCAGATCCGGGTGACTATGGACAGTTTATAGAGATTGAAGATGAAGATATTGAAAGTTTATGCACTATATTTTCTAATATGAGTAAAAAGCCAGAACCACAGATAAAGAAAAACAATAGTTTTTAAGAACTTAAGCCCATAAATACTGCAAGAAAAAATAGTTTTTAAAAGTATCAATAACTATTTATTATCTGTAATTTTTAATCTTAAATTTTTTGTATAAAATCGATCTACAATATTAGGCTTGAATCCTTCTACACGCGGTTTTACCAAATGTTTCGATACATAAAAATAAATAGGGATAATAGGATAATCTTCTAACATCATTTTTTCAGCTCTAGCTAATATTGTTGCACGTTCAGTTAAATTTACTGTGGTGGCCGCTTTGGCTAAAAGTGCATCAAAGTTAGGGTTATTATAACCAGAATCATTGATACCATGTTTTGAATGTAATAATTCTAAAAACGTATTAGCGTCATTATAATCTCCAATCCAACCGGCTCTAAAGACTTGTGTTTTTTGTTTTTGCTTCCGTGTTTCTAGATAGACTTTCCATTCCTCGTTAATTAATGTTGTTTCTACCCCTAATATTTCCTTCCACATTGCCGAAATAGCCAATGCAATCCGCTTATGACCATCTAACGTATTGTAACGAATTTCGACTGATAATGGTTTTTCTATTGAATAACCAGCTTCTCTGTATGCTTTTTGTGCGTTTTTAATTTGTAAAGAACGATCATAATATTTAAATAACAATGGCTGCTCAACGTAATTATTCACTCCTGGAGGTACGAAACTATATGCAGGCACTTCTCCTGCTTTTGCAATTTGATCGACGATAATTGACCTATCTATAGCTAAAGATAAAGCTTCACGTAATTTAACATTATCTTTAAAAGGTGCTTTCGTCACGTTGAGGCCATAATAGTAGCAACCTAAATAAGGTGAAATATGTAGGTCGCTTCCAAGTTTCTTTTTAACCCAATCCAATTGAGTTGTTGGTACCGACGACGTCCAGTCTAATTCGCCTGCACGATATTTTTTTAATTCTGCTGAACTTTCTTGAATGGCATGATATACAACTTTATCAATTGCTGTTTGCTCATTATTCCAATAATGTTTGTTTCTCACTAAGCTAATATGAGATTGAATAACCCATTCATCTAATTTATAGGCTCCATTTGTCACCATATTGGCAGGTTTAGTAAAATCTTTTCCATATTGCTCAACGGAAGCTTTATGCACAGGGTATGCCGTGGAGTGATTAAGTAAATCAAAAAAATATGGCGTAGGAGCATTTAATATAATTTTTAAAGTATAATCATCAAGTGCTTTAACACCCATTTGCTCAACAGGAAGTCGGCCTTCTATAATAGCTTCAACATTTTTTATTGCATTTAAAATGAGGCTATATTTCGAACCTGTTTTCGGGTCAACACTTCGTTGCAAGCCAAACACAAAATCATGTGCGGTTACAGGATCTCCGTTAGACCATATCGCATTTTTTCTTAAGTTGAAAATATATGTTTTCCCATCTTTTGAAATACTATAACTTGTTGCTGCCGCTAAAATAGGTTCACCGTCTGGGCCTACCTCTGTTAAGCTTTCATACAGATCCCGTAAAATATTAGAAGCAGGAACACCTTCAGCACGATGAGGGTCTAATGTTTGTGGTTCAGCACCATTACCTTTATGTAGAGTGTTACCTAAGTCATTAGGGCTCCCACCACAAGATAGTAAAACCAAAGTACAAAATGACATACATAAAATTAAGAGTCTCGACTGAATCACATTTTACCCCTTTATTTAATAGATCTTTAAATAAGAATAAACTGCAAAAATTGAATTAACAAGCAATGATTGTGAGGCAGCATATGTATAGTTAACAAGATTTGTGAGATAAGCATGTTTAAGTTAGAATAAGAAACGGTTTTTATAGGGAGCATTTAAATTTAAACTCAATAAAAAATTAATTTATAAATTAGGGTTTACATAATTTTAAGAGTTAAGTTTGGACATGTTTTGTGTTTTTAAAAATTGTCAGTTAATGTTTTTGTAAGGAGAATAGTGTTGAGAAAAAAAGGTAAATGTACATGCTCAAATTTTGTGCCTAATCAATGTAAAGCATATTGCTGTGGACCAGTTCCCATCCCCAAAGATGTATATTTTAAAAATAAACACAAGTGTTTCCGTGAAGTAAAAAATGAAATTTGGGTTGATCAGGAAATGATTTTACCCGATACTCAACAGCAATATTGCACATTTTTAGGACCAAATTATCGGTGTTTAATTTATAATGACCGGCCTGAACCTTGTCAAAAGTTTGGAAATTCTGATTCTCCATTACTCCAATGCCCATTTATGGATAAAAATGGTAAAAGAAGAACTCAAGAAGAGCGTGAAACTGTAGAGTACGAGTTTGAACAGGCTCTAAAAATGGCTCAAACAGGAAATACGGGAATGGGTATTGATTCTTTTTTTTAGATTTTAAAATTTAAACTAAGACTGACTAGCCATTAATGGCTCACTAAAGCCCTCATAGTAATGTAAGAGCGATTTCAAAATAGCCAAATCAGTTTCATTATCACAAGTATCAAGCTTCTCAATTAAATAAGCGTATTGTTTTTCAAAATGTTTATCATAGCCTAAATCCTTATACATTGTACCGTCTACGTAACGAGGAATTAGATAACGACGTAAGTAATCTGGATTTGGATTAGGATGATAATTTAGATAAACTCGATTAAAAAGTTGAATTAAGTAATTATCTTTAGGATCTTTTCTTGTCGCAACAAGGTCTTTAATAATAGTATTATATTGTTCAGGTTCAGCCATAAACTGCTCAACAATACGATGGAGTTTAGGAATTCGATCAAAGCCTAGTTTATGAACTTGGTACTCAATATCCCAATCTTTTTCGATCATATCAAAATAAGAAGTTGGATTTAAATTAAGTTGTGCATAAAAAGAATCTTCTTGGATGGATGCTATCGTCGCTACCATGTCTGGAAAATCGGCATGTTCTGCTGATTCAGCTAGAAAAAAAGCTTTGTTTGGGTTTACATAACGAATACACGAC
>MDTB01135930.1_pt1 | contig 16732 bp, 17 predicted proteins | sample 811161 | NCBI WGS metagenome assembly MDTB01 (sample SAMN05326650, study PRJNA326480) | marine metagenome | isolation source: seawater | place: Mediterranean Sea | collected 2009
TATGATAACCATAATGGTCATTGTGACTATCCCATCCTCCTACACCAGGTGCTCTTCCGGCTGAATTAAGATTTGTTAATCTGACCCAAAAACTAATTGTTAAAGCAGCATTGTTATTAAAGTCTCTGTCTAGATTACCCTCGTCATCAGCAACAAGTAAAAAGTTTGTGTTTCCCCCTGCTCCAACAACACGTATCGAACCACTTGCCGCTCCATCTACACCAGTCGCCACTCCTAATCTCTGAGCTATAGCCGTTCTGCTACTACCTCCTCCTGGTGTTGATAAAAGGTCAGCTTGTGGAGATTTTATATTTCCGAAAGCTCCGAATGTTGCTAATTTGTCGGCTCCGTTTCCATTACCTAAATCAGTAGAACCTGGAACGTGTTTAAGGGGTATATGTAATTTAAGATTTTTATCAGGAGGAAAATCTGCATTAAATGTATTATCGCTTGTTAAATTTGTACCTCCAACACTTACGGTTCCGCTAAATGAAGCATTACCGTTAGCCGCTATAGAAATTTGATTCGTAGACGTTGTACCTATCGTGACATTTCCACTGCTATCAACTTTGAAAGCAGACCTATCAGAAGCACTCCTTCCAATACGTACAGAAGCTCCGAAATCAGAGACACTATTACCCCCTTGGAATATCTCTACTCCACTAGTTGTTAGAACAGCCTTATTACTACTATCTTGTTGGACACTAACACTACTACCTCCTATAACAACTTTACCCTCCATCGTTTCGTGTCTGCCCGCAAATCTATCATTCGTGAGTTTAGCTGAACCTGATAAAGAACTGATACCTGCTGAACCAGAAGCCTGAGCCCCTGTGGCTGCTCCTACTCCTGCTGCTCTAGCATTACTAGCTGAAACAGCACTTCCTGCAAGAGCGGACGCTAATATACTAAGATTACCAGTGAATGTAGCACTTCCGTTAGCTAATATCTCGACAGCTGTTGTATTACTTGTTCCTATCGTGACGTTACCACTGCTATCAACTCTGAAAGCAGACAAGTTTGTAGCATTTCTTCCTATACGTAATGAAGAACCAAACGAAGATATATTATCATCGTCAGAATTAAAAACATCTACACCTGTACTTGTGATTCTTACTTTAGCTGCTACCGAACCCGAATCGACTAATGATTTTGCATTTTCTGTAGCTATTGAAGATGAGGCTGTATTTAAATTATTTTGTACAGTATCGGAAGCTCCCTTTAAATTCGTATTTGAACTATTGACTGAACCTGATAAAGAAGTGATACCAGCCGAACCAGAAGCTTGAGCTCCTGTAGCAGCTCCTACACCTGCAGCTCTAGCGGCACTAGCTGAGGCCTCGGCTCCAGCTCCTATACCTGCTATCTGAGCTAAAGCATCTCCTCCCGTGATTTCGATTGCTCCTACGATAGCCAATGTACCCGCGCCAGCGTTCCATACTAATTTGTCCCCTAGACTGAAATTACCTGAATCGTCAGCAAAGAAAGCTGTATTACTATTACTATATGTACCAGCTCCAATAAATAACTTATTACTTTCCATATTGATACCACCAATTGAACCAGTTTTAGCTATTATACCACCTTCAAGGAATACATTTTGTGAATACAGTCCGAAACCGGCATTAGCAGGATTTGTTCCTTGTAATTTTGTTTGACTTAAACCACTCAAATCACCCAGACGAGCCTTCAAATCAACAGCAAATATACCACTACCTGTTCTCTCAACAATATCGATATAAGGTGTAGTGATGTCATTAGGATTAGCATTTAAACGTATAAATCCTGTATTTTGTTTACCAGTAGAGACTACGACCTGTGAACCGCTATAACTTTGAGCAGCATTAGGTGAATCTCCTAATGAACTACTATCAGCATTACTACCACTTCCAAAACCTCTTGTTACAAATATATTTCCTGAAAAATCAGTTTCACTACTCGGGTCATTTCTCGAAGCACTATTAACAAGGACATACTCGGTACCGAATCCCGTCGAACTAACTTTTTTGATAGCTAAAATCTCACCATTAACAAAACCAGTTGAATTTTCAACCGACATTGTTGTTTGTGTAGCTGTATGAATACCGCCAGGATTCACAGATGAACCTGTCAAAACAGTCGAATTAGCTATGTATAATTGTCCTCCTATTGCATTTACACTTTCTTTTTCAAAAACTGCCGTAGCTAGAGTACCTCTTATTTTAGCATTCTCTACTTCTAAAAAACCTCCATTATTAGCAGTCAATCTGAACCCACTACCAGCTACATTTGAGGCGAAATCATCTGATTCTATTGTTCCATCATTTCTAAGAATTAACTTACCACCTGTTAATGTTGAAGCTCCTAAAGTATATCCTCCGATTGTACCTGAAGTAGCTTTCAGAACACCTGCGTTAGTTACACTAAAAGGAGCTGAGGCTAAATTAGAGTTGCCTAAATGAATTCCAACACCAGAAGCTAATTTTACTGTACTACCTCCAGAACCACCCGTTAAATCATTAGAATTTATAGTAAACCCTCCTATAGTTCCTCCGGCTTCAGCTGTAATTGTTCCTTGCATTATTACATCACCATCATTCTGTAGATGAAAATTTGAAGAACTAATTTCTATAGCTCCGTTAGCTCCACTTATGAAATTACTTGTAGAGTTACCTAGAAAAAATCTTGAAGTTTTAATATCAAATGTAGAATTATTACTATTGTCAGGGTCAATTGTCCTAAATTTAAAAAACGACTCACTAACCCCGGTGTTTCCGTCGTGTATTTCAAGACCAGCTCCTGTATAATTGTCTTGAGTTACACCTCCGGGAGCTGATGAACCACTCCACATAAAGAATCCCCCTCCAGTACCTGCTCTCGCGTTTTTAAAACCTGTATATCCTACAGCTCTTACATAAGCTGAACCTCCGTGCATCTCAATACCTGAACCTTGAACATTACCCAAGAATAAAGAACCTGTCAACATATTGTCAGCTCCTTCAATCACTAGAGCTGAACCAGATACATCAATGTCTTCTAATATCGTTTCACGGCCTGCTTTGTTATTATTGATATCAAAATATTGAATCAAAAAAGTAAACTTATCAGGTCTAAGTGTATTTTTAGGGATAGGTACTTTTAATTTAAATTGGTCAGGAGAAAAACCTGTATCGATGGCTGGTTGTAATGAAACATCTGATATCTCCCATTCACCAGATTCAAGTTTAAACTGGATTATAGTATCAGTATTCAATATCCTATCTAATTTGAAACTTGGTTTGAATGTAGTTGATACTGTACCATATTCTAATTCATCAACATCTTCTTGTTTTAATTGTAAACCTAAAACCTTACCATTTTCATTTAAAATCTCCCGACCTAAACTCGTATCACCTTCTTCACTACCTATTAAATTTGAACCTGATAAATGTATTGTCATTTTAGCTGTCTGTACAATTTTTCCGTCAGCTAAAGTTTTAGGTCCTTTTTTGGCTTTAGCATTAAAAGTCAAAGTATAGGCTACATCTTTATCAACTTCGAATTTATAAGCATCTCTTAAATTGAATTTTTCATTTTGTTTGTGACCCCCATACGAACCAGAAAATTGTAGAGAATCAATAAATGTTGGTCCCCCATAAGTCATTGTGATGTTATTACTTGAGGTTATCCAGTATATGTTAGTATGAGTTAATGTTTGAAAGTAACCAGTCCTTTTAACACCTGAAGCTGAGTTTAAATCTATTAGTTTTTCAGGTGACTCAATTTCTGTATCTAATAAAGTTTCCATATCACCTAATGAAGTCTGACTCATACCTAAAACTTTTACTCTATATACATCACCACTAAAAGTTCTTGTGTTTTTGATATTGAAATCCATAAATGAATCAAATCTATGACTTCCTGTACTAGCTGTTTGAGTATCAATATATGAAGCCGTAAAAACAGCTCGAGGACTTCCTGGTGTTCCTTGTACACTTTCAGGAACATAAGGATGATTACCGAAATCAGCTATCCTATATTGTGTCTCAGCTGAATAACCATTATAACCGAAATAAAAAGGTTCTGTACAATGCAATTCTGTACCACTTTTTACTCTCTCAATTGAACCAGTGTAATCGATAGCCAAAATACCAGCTGAACTATACTCTGTTAATTTTCGGTCAATACCGTCAGCTTGTTCACTTTGTTCAATTGGTATCAAGTTAGGTAAATCTGTCAAAAATGATGAAGGTTTAAATACCATAATCGAACCTTTAGGTATTCTTATTTGTCCTCCCGCCATTTTAGCGTTAAAAACATTCGAACCTGTAGCAAAAATCTTTAAATTAGGGGGAGGAGGTGAAGTCAAAAGAACAGTATCACTAACTCGAGATAGAGCTGCTGGTCTACGTATCTCTCCTGTCTTAAATTGATATTTATTAGAAATTTTTGTAGCTAATTTTTCATAAGTGTCATTTTCATCAAACTCTTCCATCAAATCTCTATTAGTAGCATCACGTGAACTATCTTCTGTTTGATTTGTACCTGTTGTTAAAGTGTCGTCAGCTCCTACTGTATCCTCTGTATCATTGAGTGTATCAGTTTCGTTATTTCCTGGGTCATTTTGACCATCTAAGGGTATATATTTTTGACCAGCACTTAATGATAAACCAAAAATACCACTTCCTGATATAACACGTGTGATTTCTTCGGTTGACCCGGGTTTGATGAGTTGTTTTCTTACAAGTTCTCTAACTACGACTTTTGGTCTTCTATAGAATAAAATAGGAGATTCATTCCTATCAATAGAAGGGTCAATGTTAAGAGTCTGAGTAAACTTAACATTATATGTGTTTTGAAACTCGTCAGGTATATTGAAATCTACTTTGTCTGGGTCTAATTCACCTAATATAGTGAGCTCTGCTCGACCCGCGGCATTATAATTATATACTTCAACACTTAAATAAGAAAAACCTAATGTAGGACGTATATTACCTCCTCCTGCTCTTGAATAACCATATCGAACAGGTTGATTGTATACTGTTTCACCAGCAGCGTCTAATATTTCTATTTTGAGAGGAACATCTTGTTTAAGAAAATCAGAACCTGTAAGTTTGATAGCAGACCTACCCTGTACGAGTGTATCTGGTACATCTTGTACCCCGAAGTAAATATTATCTGTATCGTTGACTAAAACGTCAAATTGATTAAGGTCCTGTTTGATTAAACGACGAGGAATGAATCCCATTAAAAACTCCTATGATATATCAATAAATATTCAATTATAAAATATTCGAGATAAAAGAGTAAAAAAGTAGTTAAAAAATACTTATTAATATGGAAGAATTTGTTACTATAAAAATCAGAAAAGAATTCAGAGATATGCTGAAAACTTATTCCAAGGACCATGGATATAAAATGTATTCATTATTAGAAAATTTAATTAAGGAAAAATGCACAAAAAATATATTATACTCTAACCAAAAATAATATTACTGAAACCTTTTTCTTTCTTGACTTCTAATAATGTATCGACAGCATCTCTCATCGAATCTATATGAGATACAATCAATGTGAATTGAAATTGAGATTTGAGATACTGAAATAAATTATAAATACTATTTAGATTATCTGAATCCATCGTCCCAAAACCTTCATCGATAGCTAAAAAATTACTACGGGGTAAATTAGAAACATTAATTAGACCTACACGAATAGCTAGTGAAGAAATAAACTTTTCCATACCGCTACTTAATTCTAGTGGCCACACATTATCATCATCATATACGATGTAATTATTAATATTTTTTCCGTCCATTTCGAATACCATTTGAAAATCAACAAGCTGTGATAATATATTATTTACTTCACCTTCAATAGTTGGGAGAGCTTTCGTAATCAACTCATAAGGGACACCATCACGTTTTACAGCATCTAAGTAATATTGATAAGCTTCATATTTGTCCTCTAGTTCTTCAACTTTGTCGATATTGTCAAGTATCGTTTTTCTTTTAGTATCAACAACTTTGATTTCACCGAAAATAGTGTTAACATCATTTGTTACTTTATCAAACTTTGTATTTACATCATTTAATTCAAATTGAACATTTTTTATTTCAGTTTCTATTTGTTGATTAAACATAATATCTTTTTCTTGGTCATAGTATTTTACTATTTTTTCCTCGATAGAGGTCAATTGATGAAGAACATTTTTTCTTTTCTCTTCTAATAAAACTTTACTGCTATTAGTTTCATTTATCATAGTTGAAACTTGCTGTAGTTTTGTAATGTTATCCTCTAAATCTTCTTTTTCTTTTCTTAACTCAGGTAACAATTTAATTTTATCAGATAAAATATCCATTTTGATAAGATGTTCTTTTACTCTAGTTTTATCTTCCTCGACTGACTTTTCTGTTTCCATAGCATCAATAGTAAAAGGATTTTTCATACAGTATTCACAATTTTCATCGTATTCTAAATTTCCTAATTTATCTATTTTATCAAGTTTAGTCTTGACTTCCATTTTTAATCTTTTTAATTCTTGCTCTAAATCCTGATGTTCTAAATATTTTTTTTCTATATCTAAAAACTTTTCACTTGTCTCGTTATCCTCGTGATATTTTAATTTTGTTCGTATTTGTTTTTCTACAATATTTATTTTTTCTGTTTTTGATGTAACCTCACCAAGTTGATTATCAATGTTGTTTAGTGTTGTGGTAAGAACCTCTTTGTTTTGCTTAAGTGTATCTATATCTTCTACTGATTTATCTGTAGGTTTGAATTTTTTTGTAAGTGATAAAATTTGATTTTCAATTAATTTCTTTTTATCTTGTATGTTATCCTTCTCATCTTTCAATTTAGAGTGTTCTTTTTTAAATTCTTCTTTCTGTTCTTTTATTTCTGCTAATTCTTTTTCCCAATCATTTTGTTTGAAACTTTTTAAAACAGCTGATACATCTTTTATTTCTTCAGAGGCTGTAGTCCATAACTTGTCAAATATTTCTAATCCCATAAACTGAGCTAACAACATCTTTTTTTCTTTTTGTGTTTTCTCAATAAATATAGAATTATTATTTTGTGATGAAAGAGCTGTCAAAATGAAATCATCGTAAGTACCTATAACTTTTCTAATATTAATATCTGTGGTTCTACGTTGGTCACCATTCATTGATACTTTTTCACCAATATCATCTATCGTGTAAAAATCAACATCAACTTTGACGTTTCCTTTTCTTTGTTTTTTAGCTACTCTTTCTATAACATACTCTTGACCTTCAATTTCAAATACAACTTTACAGTAAAAATCTTTTTTCTTATTATTAAGTACATTTTCAGCTTTGAAAGCTCTACTACAAGTGTCAAATAAACAAAATGATAAAGCATCCAACAAAGATGACTTACCTGAAGCATTAGGAGCAAACATACCAACTATACCATTTAATTTAGTAAAATCAACTTTATTATTCTCACCATAACTAAACATATTTGAAAACTCAAAATTTTTCAACTTCCAATTTACATTTCGATATACTTCTTCCTCAGGAATAATCTGATTTAATGACTCGTTGATATTTTTAATTTTTAACAACACATCGTCGCTAACAATGTGATTATTATTGAGATAATCTCTAATTAAATTAAATTGTACATCAGTACTATTGATATCTCCGACAGCTATAGTCTTTCCTCTAACTCTATCTGAGTTGTAAATAGTATCAGTCCTTGTTACTGACATTTCTTGGACACCATATTTATCGTGTATTATAGCAAGAGCTTTTTTTAATTCAGTCGGAGATGTGTTAGCTACTCTCACACGTAGTCTAGCTTTTTTAGGCATATTATCTATAATGGGAACTTCGCCTTTATCAATATCTAAGGTATAATAACCATAATCATTAGGTACTTCTATGTATTTTGATTTACGTTTAGGAACGTCCCATAACAGATAACCGTGTGATAATCCTTCGCCGTGATTCTGTTGTACTAATGAACCACAATAAGATATTGTTTCGTCATCATTGAGATGTTGTCTTTTGTGAATATCACCAAGTAATCCTAAATCATATCCTTTAAATTTATTTATGTGAACATCAGAAGGTAATCTAAAACCTAAATCAGTTTCAGCTCTATCTACTGTTCCATGAAATAAAACAACCTTAGTATCACCCTCAACGTCATCTGCTAATATAAAATCTTCTTCTTTTGTCCAACAATCCCATACCACAAACGATACATCAGCACATTTGTATACTCCGCTATCTTTAAGATAATGTAAATTAGGATGATTTAAATTATTTACAATCGGTGTAAGCACATCTAAACGAGACAAATTATTTAAATTACAATCGTGATTACCCGCTATAATAATCGTGGGACAGATATCGGATAATCTTTTAAACAAGTTTGACAATTGGTGAACTAATTCAGGAGACATATCTGTCTTTGAGTGAGCTATATCACCTCCTATATAGACTACAGCATCGTCTTTATTTTTTTCTATTTCTTTATATGTTCTTTCAAAAACTTGTTCGTATTCAGTATGTCGTTTCAAATTACGAATTTGAATATCCGAAATATGATGTATGTATTTAAGTTTATCGAAAGATACTTTTATATCCATTGGTTTTATCAATTAAATGCCTCTGAGTTTCATTTTCATAAGTTCGGAAAAATTTGTTGTTGTAACATTTTTTATTTTTTTGATTAAGTTTACGTAACCTAAATCACTAGGGTCTTTGTCGGATAATTTAATCATTTTTACATCGACACCTTCCTTGATTAATTTTTCTGATATTTTAATACTATCTTTAATAGCATCATTATCTAAAGCTAAATATATAGTTTTCACTTGTGATTCGATTATTTTTTTCTGTAACGAATTTGAAAGTGTTTTACCAAACAACGGAATAGAATTACGTCTGAAAGCCATAGCATCAAATACACCCTCACATAATATTATAGGTTCTCTCCAATTTATAAATAAATCAAATCCTATTACGTCTTTTGAAGTGGGTGAGTTCCTATACTTCATTGTGCTATTGTAAAAATCTCTACCTACGAAAAAATTTAATTGTCCTTCAGAATCATAAGAAGGTATTATAATACGATTCGAATACAGTCCTGAATCACAATAACCTATATTATATTTCATAATATCTTCATTAGATATATTTCTTTTATACAGGTAATTCAAAGCATGTTTTTTCACTATACTATCATTATCTAACCAGAGAGCTTTAAAATCTTCAGGTAATGATACAATTTCTTTTTTATCGTCTGATTGTTTTTTATGATACTTCGGAGCTCCAACTAATTCAACTAATTCATCATATTGTTGTTTTGTAGCTCCTACTTTTTTAAGTAATTGAAATAAATTACGTCCACCTGTGTTGGATACCCAACAATGCCATTTTTGTGTTTTGATATTAATTTGAAGTTTTTGTTTATGATGTGTAACAAAAGGACTCCAATACATATATTCATCTAATTTCTTTAACTTTGTTCCGTTATTATTTAGAACTCTGTTAAGAAGATTTATCAATTTATTCATTTAATAATTCTAATAACTTTTCTAATTCTAAAACAGCATATGTTTTTGTTCTGTTTCTTTTAAATATCAATAAAGGAGTGTGACCATTACTATTATTTTCTGCTTGTTCCAATGATGACCATATATTTAATTTTTCTTGATTTTTACATTCTACACTAAATGGAAAAAGTCTTCGAGCAGCGGGAGATAATAAAATATCTTCTCCGCTATCACCCATAGTGATAGAACGTACATCATCTTGTTCTAATTGATTGAATTTTTCAAGGATTAAGTCTCGGACTTGATTCTGTAACCGTTTTCCCTTGTTCTTAGCTGAACGTGGTTTCATCTATATATTTTTTCTTTTCTTTTATTTTTATAATAGAATCTATTATAACTATTAAGTTACTTTTTCAAATTAAAGTTTTTTTTCATTTTAAGAAATTCACGTTTACCAAATCTTTCAGCTTCTTCTTCAAATTTATTATCATCGTGAAAATCACCTCCCTTTTGTACAGCCATTTCACCTGCTAGGGTATAAGCTTTCTCGTATCGTTTCATTCCCATTTTTTTTCTATCTAAAGCGTGTTTTATTTCGTGTAGTACTGTAATTAAAAAATCTTTTACACTAGAATAATTTTTTCTTAAATTAATTGTATCATTTACCCAATCATAATCAGCCATATTAGCTCCACTTGTAAACTTGACTCTTGATTTCAGTTTGTAACGCTTGACTAGTTGTTGAGCTGTATCGAGATAATCGATACGTTCTAGTAATAAATAACCTGTTGTTTTTTGTATTACTTTTTTCAATGAAGTTTTTTTAGCATCCCATTCCTCGGGTTTGATAAATCCTGTAGCTCCCTTGAGACCTTTTATTCCGCTTGTTTTCGAGATTTCATTTATGTTATCAACAACTTTAATTACCTTTTTACTAAAGGGTTGAGGTAAATCTGTAATGTTGTAATAACCTGAATTTATATGTTCGTGACCTATATGAGGTGTGATTTTTTTATCACCGAGGCAATAAAATACGTGAAAAATTCCTTTTTTATTCTTAGGAACTTTATGTGAAAAAACAATTTCTTTATTTAATATTATTTGTGTTTCTTCTGTGAATTCTCTATAAGCTCCTTCTTCAGGAGTTTCACCTTCTCTTATATGTCCTTTAGGAATTCCCCATTCACCACTATTATCTTGAACACATAACATTTCATCATTGACAATATAAGCTATACCAGCAGCATCATTTGAATCTTTTTGTTCAAGAAGTTGTTGTAATTTAATCACCTTCTCAATCCAAATTGTTGAGGTTTATCTTTTTGTTTAGCTAACCATTTTTTATGTTGATTAGCTGTTCTACCTTCGGAAGCTAATTTTTTATTTAAAGCCGCTCTTTTTTTCTTTCTGTCTTTAGCGCCTCTATTTGGCATTTGATTTACCTCCCATAACTTTTTCTAAACCGGCTATACCGAAACAACCTAATGTGATATATAAAAACGAATTATAGACAAATTCATTTATAGGTAATTCAAGTCCCATATAACCTGTAATAAGGTCAACAGCACTATACATACCCATAATAGCAAAGGACATAAATCCTATGATAGTCTTTTCATTAAAATCATTTTCGTCTTTGAATATATCTCTGAATGCCATTATTTTCCACCGATTCTCTTATATGTCTTTCTGAAATCAATTGTTTCTTTTTTGGATTTTTTCTTTCTAGGATGACCATGAGACTTTTCTGATACTGGGTTCAAATGTTTTACACTTACATTTTCATAAGTTTTATTTCCGAACTTTATATCAACAATCTCTACTTGTCCATCCTCTGTTAGTGAGTGCCATATTACTTCACCCACACCTTCATTCTTATACTTAGGAGACCCCCAAGTTGCGTGGTGAAATCATTGATGTTGAATTGATTTATTATATTTGTCCATTACTTACTCCTTTTGATAATTTCCATTACGTGAAGTTTAATAAAGTTTGTATCTCTCTCAAAGTCGTCATTTATCATTTCTGCTACACGACCTAATTTGAAAGATATAATATTTGTTAATTCTACTGAGTGTTCAACAGCGTCGTGGTCAACATCTTCATCTTTCACGACTTGTTTTTCCATTTCAAATAAATGGTCTAAATCTTGAGCTGAACTTTTTACTAATTCTTTAGCACTATCATTTAAATCTTTTTCGATAAGTTTATTATATAATATCACAGCTGACTTACAAATATCAAAATGTTGAGTTTGAAAACCTAAGATATCAATATTTTCACCTCCTCCGAAATGGTCAGGTTCATCTTGTTCTAATGTTAATACAGGTAGAGGTTCACCGAACTTTCTATCCCATTTTGTTTCACTTAGTATTTTTTTTAATTTTATCATTTCCAATCCCACAGTTTAATAAGGTTATAAGTCACACCGATTCCCCATATAGGTTCAGTTAAGCCTGTGACTTGATTATATGTCACACCTAACATAGGACCCACACTAATTTGATTACGAGGAGGTTTAAGTTTTACACTTTTACTTTTTCCGCCTTTTACTCTCAAATTAAGAAATTCATTATCAGGATAGATAGCTCTAAACTCATATCTATCTAGTTGTTCTATTTCAGGAGGACCAAAATTTAATTCTCCTGAAAAATCAGCTATTGTTTCGGACTGAACTATTTTATTATCTTTAATCCTAAGACCAGTTCGTCCGAACACTTTTATATAATTATCTTGTGTACCAAATTCTTTCAAAAACGGAACTGTAGATGATTCAAATGTAGCTAAATCTAATTTCATCACCTCGACACTATCAATTAGATTTTGTATACGTTGTTCGTATTCTTTACTCCATTTGACTATTTTATATAAATCTTGTGAAAACTTTTTTAATTGTCTACTTTGTGTGTCACTATCTATTTGTAATCTTCTAGTCACAGCTGATAAACTATCAATAGAGTTTTCATTTTCAACTATTAAAATCTCTTGTCGTTCACTATCATTTTTTAAAAAATCATATTCTTGTTTTACAAAATAATATCTGACAGCAAAAATCGTTAAGACAAAAGTAACATTTAATAATATACTTAATATTGTTTTTCTACTCATTACCACTTTCTACAGGACCAGTATCTAGCTTTATGTTTAGGACCAGGATTGTCACAATTATGTCTAGCTCTAAAAGATTTACGAGCTTCAGGATTTGATTTTCTTATCCTCATCGTTTTACCTTTTACAGAACTACCCCCGTGTCCGAAATTTACTTTAACAACATTCCCTTTCGGATTCTTCACATAAACTTTAAATTTTTTAACATCACCCTGCATTATCTTATTTAGTTTTACTTTTCTGCCTTGATATTCAGCTTCTTTTAAATTTTTATCTGTCAAAAATTCAAATGTATATCCGTAACCCTTTCCACCTTGTTCATAAAAAACTTCAACATTTTCTTTCACACAATTAGGAACCATTCTACCGTTTTTCTTTTTCATACCTATTTGTTGATAACCTACCCAACACGTTCCTCTCGCCTCTTCAACTGATTCTTTTTTACTTTTACCCCAGTTAGCGGCTCCTACTTTTCTACATCTTACAAGAGCTCCTGAAGCATAAGCCGATGGCCAAACATCATATCTTGCTTTAACTTTATGATAACAAGCATCTTTCTTACCGGCTGCTTCATCGAATTGTTCTTCTGTAATCGGTTTTCCTACGAACTCTTCTAAATTCATTTTTGACTCCTGTTTCTTTCTACCAGCACAATGTGCTTTTTGACTGAATCCTTTTGGGTTATTACAATCAATGCTTTTTTTGTATTTTTTACTCCACTTTTTTTCGTTAAGCACCTGTTTTAACCTTAATAGTCTTTTGACCCTTTGTTCTTTCACCACCTTTTCGCGGGTCACCTCCTTTTTTCTGAGCTGCTCTCTTTCGTCTTACAAAAGAAGCAATCCCTTTCTTACCTAATTTTCGTGCTTTTGATTTGGATAGACAAGCGGCATAAGCTCCTCCTTTTTTACTATCTCCACACTTTCCAATTCTTTTACCTGTTGATGAGAATCTATCCCATCCACCTCCTCCGGCTCCTCCTTGTCCGCCTTTACCGAACCATTTCCGTAAATCTTCATTTACAGGTACATCACAAAATATACAAAAGTTATCTAATATTTTAGTAGCTTGCTCTGTCGTGATATTGAGTCTTTCACTCATATTTTTTCTTACCATCATTTTCTCTCTTGATGATAATCTTTCTTTTTTCTTACCGATTTCTCTCGGTTCATCTACGTGGAATGTTTTCATAGTTTATCTCGGTGGTTTTAAATCCCAAGGACCCCAATGTTCAAATTTTAATACTTTTATACCTACTTGTTCAGATGTGTATTTATAAAGTTTATATCCTTTTACTGGTGCTTTTAATAAATCATAGTATTTCTTTTTTGGTATCTTAAAATTATTACCATTACTTTTATCAATACAAATACCTTTATATTCGACCCAACAATGACCGAAAGGTTTTCCATCTCTGGGTAGAATACCAACACCGTGTACTAATCTAGCTGAATCATCCATATCGATGATTTGTCTACCGTTGGCTGAGTAACAATCACCTGCCATTATTTAACTCCTTACTAGCATAATCTGACAATATATCAGGTAAGAAAGCATGTATAAATAAAGCTCCACTTAATTTTATAGCTCTATACCAATGTCTCCAGTATCCAATATTATTCTCTTTTAAATGATTCATCATTTTAATTGTTTAGTTGCTTCATCAATAGCCATCCTTACAGCTCCTCCTAATTCACTACGATTAAAAGGTAAATCTTCCTCTATTTGAAGACCTGTAGCTGAAACATCTGTTGTGATTGTTCCTACCCCTCGACTAACAACAGTCTTTCCTGTTGAAATCTCTTCGATTGAAACGTTTAGTCTTATTTCTGTCTCAGATTTTCTTCTATTGAATAAACCTATAATACTAAAAGCTTCATCAGGTCTACCATACCATACAATTTCAGCTGAAGCTACAAAATCAGCATTGTCGTCATTTACTAATATATATCGACTTTCCGAAAAAGCCTCTTCCAATAATTGAGTTACTCCTAATAACACTCTATCATCATTTATTCCAGTATTTTTATTTTCAACAAATTTACTAATTTTGAGTGTTGGGACTTTTAAATCTTGTCCTACGATAGCAGGTTGAGGTAAATCTTGACTAAATAACGTTCCTAATAAAATTATACCTAAAAATAGTTTTTTCATTTTATCTCCTAAAAATAAGTTCCAAACAATACAGATAATGTTTTATTTCTATCACCATAATCATTTACTACTGTATTATATCCCATTGATATACCTACATTGAAAGTAAATGCTGTTCCTATCTTCCAATCAAACGATATCGTTGGAAAGAAAATGATAGGACTTCGTAAGAATAAATATCTACCTCCCTCAATATTCCCTTCATAATATCTCAAAAGAGTATAGGCTATATAACTCGAAAACGTGACCTCTCCGAAACTAAACTGAGCCGGATATCTTATAGCATATAATCCTGTTATATTACCGAAACCTACTCCACTTACGCTTCCGTAACTACTAGTTAAAACAGCTGCTTCAGGATTATGTTTGACTAATGATTTCGATACTGAACCACTTACTAACCAATCCCATCCCTCAAATGTCTGATAAGTTAGACCACTAGCAGCTAGTTGTACGTTTTGTTTTTTAGCTTTCCACCTAAAACCTCTACCATATGTAAATGATGTTTTTCTAAAATCATCTGTAAAGTTAAAATTACCATCGTGTCTACTATTACCATCAAAAGATGTAGCTGTATATACACTATTAAATTGTGTCACCCATCTTTCTTCACTTTTAGTTGAACGTATAGCATAATTTACCTGAGTAGGGTCATTACTGATATCACTTTTACTGAATTGTTCATTTACATTATCAGCGATAACTGAAGATAATATTTCCTCAGCTACTTTTACAGCACAAGGAAACAAATTCTCAAAATCATTATAAACATCTTGAGTCCATTGTTCTAACTCACCACTTATGACTTGTTCTAGTGTAAAAAATTTCGTACGATTGTAGTACGTGACTTGAAACCCTTGTATACCATTTTGTAAGATTGTTGATGTTCTTATAGTCGTTTGTTCACAAGGGTCTATATAACTATAAAAGAATGATTGGGCAGAGATACTACTTAGTAAAAATAAAAAACTTAATAACCTCCGAATCATTCATATTACCAACCTCGTCTGTCAATAGCTTTTATAACATTGACTACGGCTGTCTCCATAGCTTTATTTGATGCGGAACTTAATGAACTTTGATTCCAAGCCATATTAGGATTCATCAAGAAACCTTTACCTATGGTTGAAGCAGTTCCTCTTCCACTACCTACAACATATTGTGTGTTTTCATTGTTGATAAGTTTTACCTGTATACCAACAAATGTTTCGTTGATTGTTTCAACCTTACCTGCTTTGATTTCTTCTTTTAGATTTACACCAAAGTCATAGATACTTACACTAGCTGAATACTTAGCTTTTGTAATCTTTGCTTTGTTAGCTTTTAAGTCATTCATAATCAACAACTGCATATCTCTTTCGGCTTCAACTAAGTTAAATCTACCGATATAAGATATTACGTTCTGAAGTTCTTGAACCAAACCCATAGAAACTCGTTTCTCTGCAAGTTCAGGATATCTTTCTTCTAACTCTTTGTTAAACTTCAAGTCATAAAGTTTTAATCCATCTACTTTAGTTACTTCAACTTCATCTAATGATTTTTGTTTCTCATATTCACCAACGTATTGTTCGGTTGATACTGACGCCGCACAACCAAAAAATACTAGTAGTAAAGGTAATAATTTTATCATATTTTTTTCCCATCATCTTTTGCTTTTTGACCAATCATTCTTGCTTTCTTTCCTTTTTTCATATCCTCTTTACTAGCTAGATAACCTAAATAATAACCAGCTGCTCCAATAAGGACATAGGAAATCACTAATCTTGAGTTAGATAAACTTTTATCTTTTTTGTGTAGTTTTTTATGACGTTCTTCAAATCGTTTTAACTCTTGATTAACTATCATTTGGTTTCTTACCAACTCTTGTCTGATAATTTCTCGGTCAGCTCTTTTGTCTCGTTGTTCTTGTTTTGAAATAGCCTTATCAACTTCTTCAGGGGCATCATAAACATCCTGACCTAATAATTGGGAACCTACAGATAA
>MDTB01170030.1_pt1 | contig 16731 bp, 13 predicted proteins | sample 811161 | NCBI WGS metagenome assembly MDTB01 (sample SAMN05326650, study PRJNA326480) | marine metagenome | isolation source: seawater | place: Mediterranean Sea | collected 2009
CAGATATGCCGACTTGACTGATGCGGACTTCTCTTTTGCTACTGTAACAAATGCTGTTTTTACAAGCACTACATGGTCAAACACAATTTGGACAGATGGTGTTGCTTACAATAGCAACCAAGCCTGATTAAGCAAGTCTGCTAAACAGTTGCACTGACTCATCGCCCCAGGTGATGGTCTGATTGAGGCTTAATCCTGCAGCAGTAATTATTTGCGCATCAATACCAGATGGATATGGTGTTTGGTGCTCAGCATCTGCTTGAACTAAATAGAACTCATCGACCAATCCAGCGTTCAAAAAATGCTTGATAGTTACTGGGCCACCTTCAACCATAAGACGCTGAATTTCCATATCACCCAGGCGGTTCAGTAAAGCGGGGAGGTTACTAAAATCATCACTTAACACAATTGTGTCTCCACCATCGGTCAGTACTTTAGCGTCTTGAGGAATCCTTCCATTGGGGTCGATTACAATTCGTAGTGGTTGGCGTTCTGAGGGAACTCGACGGATGTTTAGTGATGGATTATCACGGATGATGGTTTCAACACCGACAAGAATCCCGTCGCATTCTTTGCGTAATTGATGAACAGCATCAAGGCAGCCTTCAGATGTAAAGCGACCAGCGGCCTGACTACGATCGTCAACTGAACCGTTCTTATCGACGGCTAATTTGACGGTAACAATTGGCCTTCTATGCTCACACCAATACAGGAATTCACGCATTTGAACTGCTGCCTCAGCTTCGAGCAATCCGGTTTCGACTTCAATTCCTGCATTCTTGAGTACTTCGACTCCTTGACCACGGACGGTTGGGTTGGGGTCATAGTGAGCGATGACGGCTTTCTTGATTCCAGCCCACATTAACGCCTGAGTACAAGGAGGGGTGCGACCGTAGTGATTGCATGGTTCCAGGGTGACGTAAACCGTCGAACCATTCGGAGATTTCCCTTTTGATTCAGCATCGTGAATGGCCATCTGTTCAGCATGGAGGCCACCGAGATGATCATGCCACCCTTCGGCAATAATTTCTCCCTCCTTGACAAGAACGCAGCCAACCAAAGGATTCGGAGCAACACGACCGCGACCACGCTCAGCGATGTCAAGAGCGCGTTGCATGAAAGTTTCGTCTTCTTTGGTCCACATGAGGGGTCCTCATCGAATCCGAAAGGTATCGAGTTGATGAGTCTGTTCGTTCATCCATGGATACATTGAAACCGTGCAGGATTCAGCAAACAGCATGGTCAAGGCTCATTTTATCGTCAATCCAGCGAGCCGAGACTTTCGTTGCGGTAAGGCTTGGCCGGGCATAAAGGAACGATTGATTGAGCGTGGATTTGAAGTCGATGAACACATCACAGAAAGGATTGGTCATGGGGCAGAAATCGCTCACCAACTCCGCACAGATATCGAATCCAAGAACGATGATTCACCTCTTGTTGTCGCTGTTGGAGGAGACGGAATTGTCCATGAGGTTGCATCCGGCCTCCGCGGTTCCACCATTCCGCTTGGACAGATCCCCTTTGGTTCTGGGAACGATTGCTGCATTACACACGGAATCTCTCGCGACAATCTCAATCAAGCCATCGACATCCTTGTCAACGGAGTTGACCGAAGTTGTGGAGCCTGGCGACTCGAAGGATTTGCAGCACCAACGTTGGACGATTATCCAAGTCCTCCATCAAATCACTGGAATGGTGAGGCCAGCAACGAAGGCCGAACTGTGCGCTGGGTCTTCCTTGAATCCGATGCTGGAATCACTTCAGAAATTAGTCGAGCAAAGCTTCGTCGTGCGAAATGGATCAAGGGGCCGAAGAAGTACACATACCTCGGTGTAACGACCATTCCATTCTGGCCGAGAAGAAAGATTGAGTTGAAACTGGACGATGGTGAACCTTCCATCCACGACTTGACTATGATGACGGTTACCACCGGTGAAACGTTTGGAGGGGGATATCGAGTGGTTCCGGGCATGCATCCAACCCGAGAAAATGGATCGGTTGTCCTAGCGTATCGATTGAGCCGATTGCAAATGTTGTCGTTAATGGGGCCAGTCAAGAAAGGAAAGCATGTTGGAAGATGGGGGATAGAGCAACTTGATGTGAACCGGATTTCACTTCGCCCCATCGATCAACACGGCGTCCCATCCGATGTACCAACAGGCCATTCAACCTTTATCCAAGCAGACGGAGAGCCGCTGCTTCAATTGCCTGCTTCGCTTGAGTGGCATCAAAATCAAATTATCTTCCGAGGGGCGAAAGACGTTTCTTGGGCTTAGAAACTGAAATCAGAGAACTCTTCTTCATCGTCGTAGAATGCTTTGTCAGATGTTTGCGGTTCAGGTTCCGGTTCAGGTTCCGCTTTCTTACGAACCGCTCTTCGCCTTCGAACCTTTGGCTTCTCTTCTGGAGCGGAGGCTTTTAGTGGGCCGGACGTGGAACGAGGTGACGGTGTTGAAGTGGCGACGTTGGAACCGCCACCAAAGGTAGAGGTTGGTGGGACGAACGGTTCTCGTTCATCAATTTCTTTTTCGATGCGCTTCGCATCATCCGAAGCAACAACGGAACTTCCCGAGCCAAATTCCGAGCGGGAGGTCGAGGAATCATCACCGCCGAGTGCACTGTCAATCGAGAAAGACCCAAACCCATCGTCTTCGTTCTTTTTCGATTTCTTGGGTTCTGGTGCGGGTTTGCTCTGTTTCCGTCGTTCTGCACGACGTTCATCCGGTGTTGTCATTCCAGAACGTTTCGCATCCATGACGCCTTGTCGTACCTGCGCTGCTTTCTCTACCCCTTCTTTGCCGAGCAATGTTAGGGCGATGCTGCGAGCGCTCATATTGAGTCGAAGTGAGGAATACATGTAAGCTCCAACTGCACCGCCTGCGCCTACAACGAGCAGAAACAGAATGAAGCCAGTTCGCCCGAGTACAGCAACATCACCAAAGGTGTACTCATCATCGTTCTCACCGTTGAGGCTGACAACGCTGTCCGCAAGTTCGATCTTCGTCACGAGAACGTACATTTGGTTGATGTTTTGACTCCCAGGCATTGCGACGCAGTCCGGAGAGGCAGCAATGTCGTTTTTCCAAATACCTCCGGAAATATTTCCACCGATGTCTTCAATGAGATATCCAGTTACGCGAATGGGTTGGTGGTATTTCCCGAGTGCAACCATCCCATCGTTGATGTTCTCGCTTGCAGGGACCAGACCAAGTACGAACCATTCGCTGTCCGAGTCACGATCGATTTTATCCAAATCCGCCGTTCCAGCACCGGTATCTGGCTCAACCGGGTTGGTCCAATCCCTGACTTCGACGCGCTCTCCCTCTCCAGAGCCAACGTTCTTTGCGTCTTCGAAGGACATTGAATGAATTGCAACAGCTGCTGAGGTTGCAAAAGCGATATCATGGAACAAGTCTGGATCGTGAGATTCGTAAATGTGACTCGCACTCATGAAACCTTCAAATTTGATTTTCCCAGTCATCTCCGAACCCAACGTACCGTTGTTGCAACCCCTCTCCTTGTACTCGGAATTAACCGTTTCACCGGACATGGTTGAGGTGAATGTGAATGCGCCATTTCCGTCTTGATTCACCGAGACATCGTCACCCCAATCAGGTGCAACGGGTGCAAGGCAGCCAGCAAGCAGGATGGTAGATGCAAGGAGAATGCCTAGCAGCCCTCGGCCCATATGGTATCGAGAGGTCCTAGAGTTTGTGAATGCTTCTCTTCAAATCAATGGCGCGGAGAGAGGGATTTGAACCCCCGAGTCATAAGACACCGGATTTCAAATCCGGCGCAATACCTGGCTATGCGACCTCCGCAGTAGTTTCGCCAGAACGAACTTAATCAAACTCTTTTCCCTAAATCACTCAGATTTTGAGCGCAGGGAAATTGCAGCCATTGAAACAACCGCAACCGATACGATCAAGCCAACGGAAGGGACCTCTTCTGATTCACTTTCGATGATCAATTCTCGCTCAGCGAGCTCAATAACATCTTCAACAAAATCAGATGCCAGCCAGGAGTCGTCGACGTAGCGTACTCGTGGGTTTTTGTTTTCATCAAGGATGTAGGTGTAGGCGAAATGTCCGACGGTGTATTCCGCTTCGGATTCAACGAGAACGCATTGCATCATGTTGTCCTCAGCCCACTCGTACCCTTCATCGCACATGCAGTGAGCACCGTTTCCTGAACCCATGACCCAGCCGTAACCGTTGCATTCCGAGTCATCAACGACAGCAAATCCAGGCGCTGGAATTGCATCGTCGCTGGTGTTGTTGGAAGCCCATGCGATCGTCATGGGCTCGTCGATGGAATCCATCCCAACGGCTGAGCCTTCCCAGGCGTTTGAGGTTTCATTCCACACGTGAAGTTCCCACCACCAACTCCAATCGCTCGGAGGAGAGACTCCATCGATGCTGTTGAGGTAATGTCCCCATGAACCGTCTTGAATATCAACATCAATGTCTGCACCGTCAAAGGCACCTTGCGTGAGATGGAATCCTGTAAAGTTGGGAGCGTTGCTCGCAGCCGTTGTGTTGTCTGGAAACACCACTTGGACACTCGGAGTATCACCGCTTGGTACTTCAAGCAAACTGGCATTTCCGCTCGTTGCGTACCATGCAAGGTGCTCGTCTTCCAGTGCGTTGACAGAGTCAACGCCGACAGGAGAGTCTTCCCACCTCTGATTTTCCTCGTTGAACAACTTGAGGCTCCACCACCAACTCCAATCCTCTGGAGCATCGTAACCGTTGATGCCATTAACCATCGTTCCGTACTGGGTATCGGACGTATTGAGAGTCCAACCCGCTTCATAGGCAGCAGAGGCAGTCAGGGTCATTCCTGTTGGAAGGAACATCAATTCCTCAGCCGTCCCATCCGGTCGAACGTAAACGATGCTTGAGTCGTGGACTTGTCCTTCCATATCGCTAATGTTGTCATCATGAGCATCGACGACGTATTCTCTTGCATCAATCGCAAAGACCGACCAGACATCTTTGACGTCGTCAACAGGACCTGTGAGGTGCGGCCAATCAACACCGTGCATTTCCATGTAGTCTGAGAGGACTTCAGGCGTGTCGTACTTTGGATCGAGTGTGATTGAAACAAACCCAACCTTGTCTTCAAGTTCCGCAGGTAGTGTTTCCTGAACAAACTTCAGATTCTGCGTAAGAACGGGGCAGACATCAGGACATCGTGTAAAGAGGAACGAGACGACAACAATCTCCTCTGTTGCATCGGAGAACATGTATTCAGAGCCGTTGTGATCGACGAGAGTAAAATTCCCGACGCTTGCACTACTAAGTTGAATGCCGTTGTAAGCCGAGACCGGTGCTCCAATGAGCGCTACCGACATCAGGCAGGCCACAACAACACACGCAGGGATGATTCTTGTTCTCTTGGATACACTCACTTCTTCCATCATTCAAGTTGTGCGAATACCCGTTCTTAAACAAGCGTTTTGTCTACTTGGCCGCCAGTAAATATTTTTTGATAACTATGCAAGATGGGTACATCATCGCTCGGTAACGAGCGAGTCCCAGTTTGGTGTGCACCATGCAGGAAGTCCAGTAACACCTTCTGGGTTGGAAAGACCAATTCCCCAAAGCATCAACAGAACGAAAACCGTCGGGAAAAGTGCAACGCGAAGGTAGATACGAGGATCGTCCCAAAGGTGCATGAAGTATGCACCGATTCCGAATCCTTTGACGATACCAACAATGATGAGGATGCCCCATATTGTTGTAAGTGTGAACCATTCCTCAAAGAAAACAGCTCCAACTTCGAAGAACGTGAAGATCATCAAAACAATGAAGTTCCAGAAATAGATGTCTTTGCCCATAATCAGTTTGTGTTCGCCCATAATTTCACCTCAATACAAATAGAATGCTGGGAAGATAACGACCCACGCCAAATCAACAAAGTGCCAATAGAGACCGAAGTACTCGATTCCTTGGGCGTTGTCCTCGTTCCATTCAACCGTGTCTGCCTTGAAGATCATGTAGAGCATGACCAACAATCCTGCAAAGACGTGAACGCCGTGTGCGCCGGTTGCAACGTAGAAGATTGAACCCTGTTCTGTTCCGATGGTGAAGCCTTCTGCAATCAGATGACTCCACTCAACCAACTTGAGAACGATGAACATCGTACCCAATGCGAGGGTGATAATGAGGTAGTTACGGATGGCAGCCTTCTTGGTTGGCATGAGTTTGCCGAGAGGACCAGAAGGCACCTTGTAGTCGTGCGACTTTGCAACTTTCAGTGCTAAAACGATGGTGTAGGATGAGATGATCAGTGCAAATGTGTTGACTGCGCCAGGTAACATGGTCCAGAAATCGCCAACGGATTCTCCAAATTTGTCGAGTTTTGCGCCACTCGGACGAAGGTAGTCCGAAGCGGTGAGTACCACGCTCTCTCCACTTTCGAGTGAACACTTACCATCATCGAGCGCCCATTTTGTGCACCACTCTGTACGCATTCGAAGATACGATGAGAAGAAGGTAGCAAAGACCATGACTTCGGACATCAAGAAGACCCAGATACCTGCTTTGCGGATGTGCTGTCCTGCAAATGGGTCAGAGGTTGCTAGCTGTTCACCGTAGCCGTTGAACGGAAGATCCTCACGCCACCAGTTGGCGACACCGACGGTGACCACGGTGAGTCCAATCATTGAGATTGACATGTCGCCGATCGTGCCTTTCGTACTTCCCATCATCAGGCCATGAAGACCGTCTGCAAAGTCAGGGAATCCAAGAAGGAAGAGAAGACACCCAAAGGAGAAAATAATCGGTGAGGCCGAACCGTGATGTTCATGTTCGTCGTGACCATGGTGTTCGTCATGCTCCTCGTCAGCTCGAGAGGAATTCATGATTCCACTGATGGAGAGGAAGGCTGCAAAGATTATTCCGACAAAGAGAATTGCTAAACCAGCCACTCGATACGTGAGGTAGGAGAGATGTGCGTCCGTTTTGTCGTTGTATGCATTTCCGTATGCGACGAAGAGCGATTCGTTCTCATCACCACTGGTAATGGTTCCATTTTCAACTGCTGCTGAATACTTTTTCTTAGCAATATCGTATTCAGCCTCCTCAGACTCCCAGGTATCATGCTTTGCGTTGGCGGCGACGACACCGAGACCAGCGTAGGAGACAACAGCAAGACCGAGAATCATGCCAGCCATCAATACAGCTCGCATCCAAACGGCGTTCTTCACGTCGCTGCCTCCGCCGCCCATCAAATCTCCTCCCCAGTTGTCGAGAGGACAGCAGCACTCACGACGGTGGATTTCTTGGCTGCATCACCTTTCTTCTTCCCTTTCCATAACTTCTCTTTCATCGAATTCTCGGCATGATGGCCGTAGATTTCGTTCATGTCACGTTGTGTTGGGATGACGTGGAAGGAAGGCGTAGGAGGTGGTGAAGTGGTCGACCATTCAAGTGACCAACCGCCCCATGGGTCTTTGCCGGCCTTTTCTCCGTTCTTTCCGGAGTAGATGATGTTCCAGACGAGAAGAAGTTGACTCAGTCCGAAGATGAACGCAAAGATCGTGATTGCCATGTTGTACTCCGCAAAACCACTTTCGACGGTGTAGGAGTGTGTTCTTCGAGGCATTCCTTGGATTCCGAGGGCGTGCATTGGCCAGAAGGCTGCGTTGTAGGATGCAAACCCAATCAGGAAGTGCCAAAGTCCGAGCGTCTCGTTGAGCTTACGACCGGTTGCCTTGGGGTACCAGTAGTAGATGCCGGAGAACAGTGCAAACACTGTACCGCCGATGAATACGTAGTGGAAGTGGGCAACGACGAAGTAGGAATCGTGGAAGTGTGTATCAAGACCTGCAACTGGGAAGAACATACCTGAAATACCACCGAGTGTGAAGGTGATAAGGAATCCAAGCGACCAAAGTGTGTGGGTTTTCATGACCAGCGATCCGCCCCAAAGCGTCATCAACCAGTTGAAGATCTTGGCACCGGTAGGAATTGCTACGGCCATGGTGGTGATCATGAAGGCAGCACGCCAGAATGGGTCCATACCCGAGGTGAGCATGTGGTGGCCCCATACCACGAAACCGACAATACCGATTCCAGCCATGGCGAAAACCATCGATTTGTATCCGAAGATGGAACGTCGAGCACTTGTTGCTAGAACTTCTGAAACAATTCCGAATGCAGGAATGATAACCACGTAAACTTCAGGGTGACCGAAGAACCAGAACAGATGCTGGAACAGCAAGGGATCTCCTCCTCCCGTGAAAAACGTCGAACCTATCGTATGGTCAAACAGCAGGAATGCAACACCGATAATCAAGGCAGGGAGGGACATGAAGAGCATGAACACACTGACGAATGCCGACCAGGTAAACAGCGGCATTTTCATCCATGTAATGCCTGGAGCACGCATGGTGAACACCGTGGTAATGAAGTTGACACCACCGAGTGTTGACGATGCACCGAGCATCATCATTCCAGCAATGAACGAGGTTGTTCCTGCATTTGCTCCGTAATCCCCTGCGTTGCTTAAGGACGAATATGGCGGATACATAACCCAAGTAATGTCAGCTGCTTCACCGGACCAAATACCTCCGAAGATAAGCGGTGCTGAGAAGACCAAGAGCCATAGCCCCATTGCGTTAATTCGCGGGAAAGCCAAATCTTTCGCACCGATTTGCAATGGTAAGACATAGTTGAGGAATCCAGCAATCATCGGCATAGCGCCAAGGAAAATCATTGTCGTTCCGTGCAATGTGAAGAACGAGTTGTATTCTTGTTGCGACAAGAAATCATTCTCAGGCATCGCAAGTTGAATGCGGAACAACAGTGCTAGAACACCACCGACGAGGAAGAAGAAGAATCCGAACAAAAAGTAGAGAATACCGACTTCTTTGTGGTCGGTTGTGGTTAGCCAAGGCTTGAGGTAACTCCAGAAGCTTCCAACCGTAAAGGTCTCTGGGCTTCGTCGATAGAAGACCCACATGGTTCCGAGGAGAATAATCGACAGAGAGAGCCCAATTGCGGTTAAGAGAATGACCAGCGGTGGTGCTGTGATTGCCTGTGGATTTGCGTTAATTCCAGGCACAACAACGCTTTCGATGTTCCAATAATCATTACCGGCACCGTCAGGAGTGTACCCATCTCCAGCGGATGCACCGCCGCTTGCGGCACCGCCGCTCACAGCGTTACCAATAATGGTCATTTCAACGGTTGCCGTATCGCTTACTGGAGCAGTGAATTCAAAGTCCCAAGAACGGAATTTGTTTCCATCCTCGGTGTGCGTGAGTCCTCCATCCACAACTTGGCTGTATGCAGGATCGATGGTCGTGACGCTTCCACCACCCTCGACGACGATACGGAATCCACCCCTTACACCGCTCCAACCTTTGGCAGGGTCGCCTTCTTGGCTGGCATCAGTGTTTCCATAGAGGACCATTTCGTCGTTAACGAGTGTAACTGTGAAGACGTAGTTTTCGCTTGCATTGAATGTTTCAGGCAGGCCTTCGACAAGGATGGTCGTTGAACCATCATTGCCTCCAGCGTGACAAGAACAGCCAGCGTTTCCACCGCTTCCGATACCGCCAGGAAGTGCGCTAAACTGTGGGACGAGCATGAGAGCTACAAGAAGAAGCCCAAGAATTCCAACAACTCGTCGACGCATTACATCTCACCCCCGTCATAGGAGTCGGATGAGCTTGTCTCGCTCTTCGCTACGCCACTGTCGTAGTCGCAAGTCATTCCCTCGCGAGCGACGACCATGACCTGACCCGTCATGACGGAATGTTGCAGTCCACAGTATTCTGCACAACGGATCGGGAAGGTCCCTGAATCGTCGGGCATGAAGTAGAGTGTTGTACCGTCTTCAAGGCCGGGTACGAAATCTTCTTTCATCCCCCATTCTGGAACCCAGAAGGCGTGTTGTACACCGACGTTGCGAGTATCGGTTGTGTCGGCCGACTTGGATTTCATTGTTGCATCGACCAACTCATCGCATGGAACAATCATTGGATCGGAGGGTGTAATGAAGGTATGGCCACGGGGGATGTTTTCCCAGGTGTGGATGAGTGCATCCTCGGCGTCATAGACTTTGACGTAGGCATGTTGAGCGGAGTCGTAGTTTGCAGTTATGGCCATCAAACTCGAACCATTGTTGATTTCATAATCGGATTTGTCGCTACCAATCTTCACTTTAACAGTCGTAGCCTCGGTGCCAGTGGCATCGACCTGCATGACGCCTTGGTCCCACGAAACATCAATTCCCGTGCCGGTGTCTTCCCAAGTGAGCTGTTCAGCGTAGTCAAATTCGAAGTACCATTGGTAGGCGTTGATGTTGATTTCAAAGGTTTCTTCCTCGCTTGGGTTCCAAACGGCTGTGTTGGACCCGAGCGCAAGAACGGTAAGCCACACTACAAGGATGGTGGGCATGATGTAGAACATGGCCTCAAGCCTCGTATTGTGCCGATCGACGGGGAAGGCACCCACTTCGATATGGTCAATGTTTGTCGTGTCCGGTTCCACGCCTTCGCGGTAGCGCAAAATAGCCGTAATGAGCCAACCAAATGTGAATATTGCTACTAGAATTGACCAGAACATGTATTTGTCATAAAGTACGTAGAAAACGGTATCTTCCGCCGGCATGGATGCACCCTGTTCAAAGGGGCGTGAGGGTCCACTTTAAGCGTTGGCGTAAACCAAGCACCAGAGTGAAATTCTTCACGTTCATTTTCTTTCATATTAATGTATGTTCTCCGGCAAACTCACACATCTTCAAGAACAATATTCACTGTGAATGAACTCGGTGCTACCATGGACCCAACCAACACAATCCAGCGGTTTGCAACCGCCGGTAAGGCATTGGGTGAAGCACGTCGAAGAAACCGTGACGAAGGATTCGCCATCATCGTTGAAGGTCCACGGGACAAAATGGCACTTCTGCGCCTGGGATTTGACGGTCCAATCGAAGTTGTCAACCGGGGATGGGGCATGGATCGACTCACTGCCTATCTCTACGAAACGTACGGGACCCGAACCCACGACCGCCGTTCGACCATGACTCTGCTGATGGACTGGGACCGAACCGGAGGCAAGCTGCAAGCCAATCTCCGTCGCCGACTTGAGTCGTTCGATGTCCAAATCGATGAAGATCTTCGCAAGGTTTTGATGCGGACGCTGAAGCCTGAGACACGCGTTGTCGAAAGTCTAGGCGGACTTGCTGGAGCCTTGGTTCCTCACATGGACATGGTTGCTCTCATCCGTAAAGACGACATCTAACTGCGCGGGTGGAATTTAAAATACCCTCCAACCCTGAACATCACCATGGGCATTCTGCGCAACTACCGTTGGTTGAAAGCCCAGGACCTCAAATCCTATCCAAAGCCGGACTTTGCAAAGAAAGCTGCAACCGAAGCGGAAGTTGCAGTGTGTGAAGCCTTACGCCAACTGGATGATGTTGTCGAAGTGTACCATTCAGCCCGCATCGATCAAATCATCAGCGGGAAAAGCCGCCGCGAAGCGGACATCATTGCGCTTCTGCGAAATCGAATTGTCTTCATTGAAGTCAAGAATTACAAGGGCGACGTAGAAATGGTCGACAACGTCCTTCATCAAAACGGTCAATCGAGAGGTTGGACGTTTGCAAAACTCGAGGAAGTAGTTGGCCGTTTCCATGAAATTAGCCGACATGTTGGAATCGAAATACAGCAAGATGTGATCGAGACCGCCTTGGCCTGCGTCGGTTTTGCAAACGTGGATGCGAGTGTCAAACCACGGGCGCTTACCGGCTCCTTTGTGGCGAAATCAAAGGAGGAGCTCCTTTCACTTCTTGCAATGTCTGAGGAGCACCACGATGATTTCGATGAGGAGACGCTCAAGGCTTTGAAGAAATTGCTTTCCATGTTTGGGACGTGGGACGCAATCGAATTCCCGAACGAGGCTCAGCACGAAGGCGACCTCATCCAGCCACGCGACAAGGTTCGGGAATGGAGATTAACGTACTCTCAGTTACGTGTCCGAAATAACCGAAGTTGGTGGAGCACGTTCTTCCGAGGGCCGAAATTTGTCGGGGAGCTCATTCCGAGACTCGGAGACAACGTTCAGACCATCGAACTTGACCAATACGAGCTCACAGTACTCCACAACCCACATGAACGCATCGACGAAGAATACCCGTTTGAGGACGTTGGAGTGTTGACCTTCGGTTACAAGGAAGTCCCCGATTGGAGCAAGGTACAATTGATGAAACCAAAGAAACAAGCCAACAAACGCGAAACCGTCATCCCCACGCCACAAGAGGGTGATGTCATCAAGCAGGCTCGAATTCTTCGCCACCTTACCGAAGGAGCACATCAAGGCATCGTGTTTCGCTTGGACGACAAGAACGAGGGCGTTCTCTGGCGAGACCAAATGTCGGTCATGGAATGGGACAACAGGGACATGCTCATGGCAGTAAACTCAGCCCATGACATTGAAGTTACATCCTCAAGATTCGACAAGTCGAAGAAACGTTGGCGAATCAAAGTCAAGACGATTTAATCGATTCGCTCTTCGGCTGGAACGACTCGACCGTCTTCTTTTACCGTATTGAGAACGACTTGCGTGAACGACCGTTGAACGCCTTGCAGTGTGAAGACGGTCTTGGTTAAATCGTCCAAATCCTTTCGACCCCGAACGCGTGCAAGGACCATTGAATCATAATCACCCGTTACGTCATAAACTGCGAACACACGTGGATCTGCAGCGATCTGCTGCTGAACATCGATCATTGAGCCTTTCTGGATTATCAATCCAGTAATGACGGTCATGGTCCATCCAATGCTTTCGGCATCAAGAAGCACAGTGTAGCCCTTGATGACGCCCATTTCTTCGAGACGGCGCAGACGGTTCGTGATGGTCCCTTGAGCGACGCCGACGCGCTTGGCAAGACCTCGTTGACTGATTCGTGCATCTTCAAGCAAAGCTGCAAGGAGGTCACGGTCGGTCGCATCGAGGTCCATGCGAGGACGTCAGTCGTGCTCGTCTTCAACGCTTCGTTCTGATTTGTTGCGGAGAGGCAAGCGAATGTTTTGTGTCCATCCACCCAATGTATCGACTTCCATTTTCAATCTTAGAACAAGAGGTTCATGGTGCCATTTCTTGAAACGCACATCAAAGTTTAGACTCGAACCGGAATCGATGGTGCTTCGCTTCACACCGCCTCGCATCGACCAAGGTTCTGCAGCCTCGCAACCCTGAATCGCTACATCCCTTCGCTTTGCATCAACTTCGATGACGATGGCGGGATCGTTCCCATCCTTCCAGCGCGCTCGTATCTCTGGTAAACCATGTTCTTGATTGAATGAACTGCGGACCACGGTGAAAATGATGACGAGGGCGACGGCAAGGAAAGCGAGCGGGGGCAAATAATCCAACAGTCCGACATTCTCACTCGAGGTTGGTACGGAGGTTTCGTACACAGCGATGGCTCCTGGAGGATTGACCGAGTCCGCTTCTGCGCCCATGACCACGATAAGCACCTTCCAGCCATAGCGTTCTTCCGAGAGGTCAACGCCGGCAGCGAAAAGATGCTCATACGACACGGTTACATTGACGTTTGAGACATTCCCAGCCGTCCGATAGAACCCAACTTCTGAGCTGAGATCTCGAACGAGGTAGGACAGTTCCCTTCCGTGATTGTCTTCGCTGTTTTCGTCAACAAAAAGGAACTGCATGATGACATCGTTTCGTAAGTTGACGAGGGGTGCTACCGTCAAATCTGCGAAGAGATAGTACTGCTCTTCAAGATCGGAGCGTATTGAAAGTGTGCCTTCCACATCGATGAGGTGCTGACGTTGCTCGCTGTTGTTCCCATTAAGGATGGAACGACTTTCATTCAGTTCGACCCCCATGTTCCCTGCGCGAAGATTTGCATCATCATCGGGCCATGTAGAACCGGTCTGATCACTGTATCGCCACCACTGAACGACGATGTCGTCGTCGGTAGTTGCCATGCAGTCAGGACAAGTCACAGTTGAACTGGGAAAGTGTTCGATGTACCTACGTTCAGCGTCGATTGGTTGCCCGATATCCCATTCGATGTGAACACTGGTTGCTGCAGATGCAAGCGGGAGAAGTGCAATGAGGAGGAGGGCCGCAGTACGTTTCATTCCTCTTCCTCCAAGTTTAATCGAATCGAGAGCAACCGACGTTCACCTTTGTCGAGCATCAGTGTGATTCGCTCACCGCACCATGCGTTGATGATCAAGGATCCTGTTTCATGTCGACATCGCAGCAAAAAGGCTCCTTTTGGTGAGGTTTCGTTGGCAAAAACAACCGCAGGTTCCAATGCTTCACCTTTGAGGAGGTGCAGCAAAACATCCGCATTAATGTCGGGTAGGTCTTCAGATAATTGATCGTAAAGTAACGGAATCGACTCTTGTCGAGCCCGCCAATTTCCGTTCTTTGAAACAAACGCCGGCAAACCAACGTGGAGAACTTGGAGTGGGTGAAAGGTCCCTTCCGGCCATCGATCGCCACGCTTGTTGGGCGTTTGTTGGGCCCACATACGGTTGTAAACCAACGGAGGAGCAATTGCCATTCGTTTTCCTCGCTTCCACCATGAATAGTCAGCATTGTCCAATCTGCACTGTTGCATAACAACTGCAGCCTCTTCCTCGGTTGCCCCATGAACGGTGTGCCGATTTGGTTTTGGTGCCTCGAGAAGTCTTGATTCCCCCCCTGACTGTTCCCGCCGTTTTGCCAATTTATCGATGAAGGTCTTTGCGACACCTTCAGGGGTTGCATCTTCTCGATGGCGAAGAAGCGCGACGAAGAACCCGCCAGTGTTGTTGTCTTGAGGATACAACCGGCGCGTCTTGCTCAGAGCGTTCAAAATTTCATCGTTTGATGGAGGAAGGTAGCGCTCATCGAAGAACGGAACATCTTGCGGAGGTTCTGAAGCCTTTCCTTGCTCGTCAAGTGGACTCCATGCGGTAAGTCCCTGATGCCAAACCAACCCATCAACGTTGGATTCATCGATTTCAATGACGTCCATCCAAGGGCATTTCTGAATCAACTCAGCGATCACTGCTTCGTTTTCAACCGGGTCGATGGAGCATGTCGAGTAGACCATCGTCCCGCCGGGTCGGAGCAATTGAGCTCCTCTTGATGCGATGTCAACTTGCAACTGAAACATGGTGCGTCCACCTTTTGGTGACCAACTCCACCAGACATCCTTGTTCTTTCGTGAGGTGGCACTGCCTGTGCACGGCACATCTGCGACAATTGCATCAAACCCTGGCTTAGGTATTCGCCCTACGTGGCGGCCATCGTGCTGCGTTATCATCACATTGTGGAGTGAGAGGCGACCTCGGTTGCTTGCGAGCATGTTGACTCTTCCAGAAATTGGTTCATTGGCAACCACCACACCCGTCGGAGCCATTCGCTCAGCAGCATGGGTAGCTTTTGATCCCGGAGCAGCACAGAGGTCGAGGAGAAGTTCGTTCGGTTGAGGATCGAGAACGAGAATGGGAAGCATACTCGCAGCTTCCTGTCGCGTTACACGCCCCGTATCGTGAAGCAATGCAAGCAACTCTCTTGTCCCGTCTCGAGGGGCTTGACCACGAGCAAATGGGAGTTGATAGGCTTCGTTTCCAATCGACCACTTCAACGATGTTGCACCCATGGCAATGAGTTGTTTCCTTGTCCATTCGATGTCGTAGTGATGCATGGTCAGTCGCAAGGTTTCCGGAAGCGGTTCTGTGGCCACTTGAATCCACTTGCTTCGGTCAATTCCGAGCGATTCAGCAAGACCGGTGAGCGGAGCAATTTCGGCTTGCGCGAGAAGACCATCCTCACCGCTTCGCTCGCCCATGCCAGCCCCTGAAGACGCATCCCTTTGTGTCTTACGAAGCCGTTAGCATCATAGCGCGAGAATGCATGGTCGGTTCATGCTGGGCGACGACATGCCGTGGTTGGTCCCGCTGTTCTTTGGGTCCATAGCCATCTGGATGTTTCCTAAATCGGTGGAAACCTTTGCTCGCAACAAGAGCGAATCGTTGCTCCGAGCGCTGCGATGGCTTCCGTTTGCGCTTCTTGCTGTCATTATCTCGTTACGAGTTTCAGCCATTCTTTCGCACGATACAACCCACATTGAAGTCGCCTCTTATCTGCAATCCGACGCCTCGTTCATCGATCGTCTTCACGTTCTTTTTGCAGGCGACGGACTTGTAGAATGGATGGTTCTCCCGCTTGTGTACCTCTTCGCATGGAGCGGTCAAGGCTCCCAGAGGATTTGGACAACAGAAGGGCTGTACAAATTGAAGCGGACCCTCGCCCTCATGTTGCTGGTATCTTCGACCTTGTTGTTCGATGATTCAGCGTACATTGCCCCCGAAACAATGCCGTTGGTTACCATTCCATCGCCGATGGTCGATGCGTGGAGCGTTGCGTTTCTTGCACTTGCTCTCTTCGTGGTGATAACCGGCCTGCTTGCTGCATATGCTCCTTCAAGCGGCTTGCAACGCTACAAGAACCGATTCTTCGTTCCAGTATCTCCCTTCGTTCTCACTGCCTTTGTCTATCTTTTCATGGCGTATCTTTCCTCAGGTGTGTTTGACGAATCATGGTGGAGCGATCCTCGCCAGGATGACCCATACGCAACCTTGTGGATGTGGATTTTTGTGGCCTTTAGTCTCCACATCTTCGTAGCCCCTCAACGAGATATTGATGCCCATTTAGGCGCAGGAAACGGCCGAAGCAAGGCATTGGC
>MDTB01226917.1_pt1 | contig 16731 bp, 23 predicted proteins | sample 811161 | NCBI WGS metagenome assembly MDTB01 (sample SAMN05326650, study PRJNA326480) | marine metagenome | isolation source: seawater | place: Mediterranean Sea | collected 2009
TGGCATAAAGATCCAGAATGCAGACTTCATGTTCCAATTATAACTAACAAAGGCTGCTCTATGGTTATAGAAAATGTTGCTAAACATCTTCCTGCTGATGGAAAAGTATGGGTAACAAACAACACTAAGTATCACAATTTTTTTAATGGGGGAGAACAAGCAAGAATTCACCTAGTGGCATGTGTCTTAGAAAGCCCTTTTAAAAACTAATGGAATTCACAAACGGTATTTTTAACGCTGCTGGAAGCATATATAAAAATAACAAAGGTTCAATTTTAAGAACAATTGTTTATACTCTTGGCCACTTTGTGATTGCTATAACAGTTTTAATGTTAGTTGCAGATGTATCTTTTGCTATCGCTTTAACGGATGCAATTGTTGAACCAATAGCCAATTCTGTATGGTATTTTATTTTAGACAAGTGGTGGGCCAGTAAATCTAAGAATAATTAAATTTTACTATCTTTAATTGTATTAATTAATTTTTCCCCACAAATCTTTTTTGATAATCCAACCCTTGAATTTTTCTGTCTTTATTTTGCACCAATTTGCGTCACATTTTTCAACAATTAAAACTCTTCCTTTTTTTATTTTTGCTATTGGCTTTGAAAAATTTGAGGGTTTTTTAAACAATAATTTATCTTCTAAAGTAATTGAAGAATTAGTTTTTTTTAATTGAGATATATGTATCCATCCACTATTATTTTTTATATCAATTATTCTTCTAAAATTTTCTTTTTTGTCTATTTGTTTGATAGGTAAATTTATTTTTTTATAAACATATTTTATTGGAGAGTCAAAACTTGGTCCGTATCTAACATTAACTTTACTTTTTTTTAAGGAAAGGAAAACATCATCAGCTATGGTTGCTGAAAAAAAGAACAGCGAGAAAAAAATTATTAAAATATTTATAAGGTAGTTTTGTTTAAACATTTTAAAGTTTATTTAGTTTGACTTTTCTAAAACTTAAATTAAGCAAATCTAGAATTAATATATAACCATTTAGACTTTTACCAATATTTAAAATTTTTTTTAAAATTTCATTAGCTTGGATAGTACCTATGACGCCTGCAACAGTTCCTAAAATTCCTTCATGCTCACAATTCAAAATATCATCTGAAATTTCTTTTTCTTGAAAAAAACTTCTTATACATGGAGTTTTTTTATTCTTAAAATCAAAAGTAAAAACTTGACCATCAAATTTACTAATAGCCCCAGTTACTAAAAACTTTTTGGATATTTTAGAAAAATCATTTATCAGAAGCTTGGTCTTAAAATTGTCAGAACCATCAACAATATAATCATATTTTTTAATAATTTTTTTATAATTGTTTTTATTAAGTCTTATTTTGTAACAATTAATACTAGTTTTTGGATTGATATTTTTTAATCTATTTTTAGCAGCTGTAACCTTAGGTTTCTTTAAATCACTTATATTATAAAGGCTTTGACGATGAATATTTGATAATTCAACATTATCTGAGTCTATTATTCCTAGAGATCCGATCCCTGCCCTTGTTAAAAATTCAGCAACAGGACAGCCTAACCCTCCCATTCCGATGATTAACACCTTAGATTGAATAATTTTTTTTTGACCTAAGATACCAATATCTTTTAAAATAATTTGTCTTGAAAATTTTTCTATTTGATATTTGTTTAATTTTGAACTCATTTACCTGTGGAGCCAAATCCACCCTCCCCTCTAATTGTTTTAGGTAAATCGTTTGTCTCCTCTAGTTCTATTTTGACTACTGGAGACAATACCATTTGAGCAATACGATCACCATTTTTTATAATAAAATTATCATTCCCATGATTAAAAATAATAACTTTAATTTCTCCTCTATAATCACTGTCAATAGTTCCTGGTGTATTTAAAACGCTTATATTGTTTTTTGCAGCTAAGCCTGATCTAGGTCTTACTTGAATTTCGAAGTCCTTAGAAAAAGCAATAGAAATTCCAGTTGGAACTAAAGTTGAAGTTTTTGGTTTTAAATTTATAGTATCTTTTATAAATGCAATAAGATCCATTCCAGAGGCACCAATAGTTTTATATTCAGGTAGTTTAACTAATGGGTCTAACTTTTTTATTAGCACTTTAACCATTAGTTAATTTGAGCAGTAATTCTATCTACAATTTCTTCAGATATTTTAGATTTTTTTTTTAATGAAAGCCTTTCATCTTTATTTTTAGAATCTTTATAAAAAATAGTAACTTCATTATAATCAGAGTCAAAACCTCTATCTTTTTTTGAAACATCATTTGCTATAATCCAATCGCAATTTTTACTTGATAACTTAATCTTTGCATTTTTAATCAAATCATTAGTTTCTGCTGCAAACCCGATAACAAGCTTTGGTCTCATTGAATTATGATTAGAAACATAATTCAATATATCTATATTTTTTTCAAGTTTAATCGTGAGGTCTTGTTGTTTTTTAATTTTATCTTGATTTTGTCTATCGATTTTAAAATCAGCTACAGCAGCAGAAAATATAGCTATATCAGTTGGTAAACTTTTTTGAGTTGCTTTTAACATTTCATCAGCAGTTTCAACTTTTATTAAATTTATTTTTTCATCTATTATTTTTAAATTCGATGGACCAGATATTAATGTAGTTTCAAAACCTCTTTTTGATAATGATTTTGCTAATTCATAACCTTGTTTACCACTTGATTTGTTCGTTATGTATCTTACAGGGTCAATAAATTCTTTTGTAGGACCTGCAGTTACTAAAGCTTTAATTTTTCTATTTTTTGATTGTTCAGATAAAAAATTATAAATTTCACGATATATATCTAATGGATCTGACATTTTGCCTTCACCATATTCCCCACAAGCCATATCCCCTATAACTGGACCAATAAACTTGTAACCGTAATTTTTTAATTTTTTAAGGTTATCTTGTGTTGATTGGTGTTCCCACATTCTAACATTCATTGCGGGAGCTAAAAATATTTGTTTATTTGAAGCAAGAATTACAGTAGAAGCCAAATCCTCAGACGAACCTTGACTAAGTTTAGCCATAGTATTTGCCGTAATAGGAGCAACAATTATTAAATCAGCCCATCTTGATAAAGTGATATGATCCATTTCAGTTTCATTTTCTAAATTAAAAAGATCATCATAAACCTTACCCTGGGACAGAGAAGCGATTGATAAAGGAGTTACGAATTTTTTAGCATTTTTAGTTAAAATAGTTTTTATTTCAGCATTATTTTTTTTAAGCAGTCTAATTATTTCTAGACTTTTGTATGCAGAAACTCCTCCACAAATAATAAATAAAACTTTTTTATTCGATAAATTTTTCATTGAATGAATTAAAATACTAATAGACTAAAAATTACAAGAACTAATACACCAATAATAGACTGATTTCTAAATGCAGTCATTTCTAATTTTTTTGTATTTAAAGCTGTATAAGAGTTTGAATTTTGTGGGATTTGCCCACTAGCTAAATAAGTAAGAGCTTGATTTGCTTTATCCATTATTTCTGGAAACTCTGGTAATCTTTTAATAACTTCTGATGTATTATGAAGTGTCTCATTTATAGTATTTATTGGATCTTTTGTTTCTTTTAACCAGTTTTCAAGAACTGGTTTTGATGTTGTCCAAATATTTGTATTAGGATTTAATTTTCTTGCTACACCCTCAACTACTACCATTGTTTTTTGCAGCATTAGCAACTGAGGTTGAGTTTGCATATTAAACTTTTCGGTAACATCAAACAATTGTTTTAATAATTTACCTCCAGAAATATCTTTCACAGCTTGGCCGAAAATAGGCTCGCCAATAGATCTTAATGCTTGCGCCAAATCTTCAATAGGAACATCTTTTGGAACTAAGCCTGCAATTAAGTGTACTTCCGCAACTTTACGGTAATCTCTTTGAATAAAACCAAATAATATTTCTGCTAAGAATCTTTTACTCATTTTATCCAATCTCCCCATTATACCAAAATCAATCGGAACTATATGACCGTTATTATCTATGAATATATTCCCTTGATGCATATCTGCATGAAAAAAACCATCTCTTACAGCATGCCTCAAAAAATTTTGTATAATATCTTCAGCTATTTTTTCGGTATTAAAATTTCTTTTTTGAAGCTCTTGGGTCTCTCTTATAGAGACTCCATCAACCCAATCTAATGTCATTACATTTTCACTTGTAAAATTCCAATAAATTTGAGGAACTTTAAAACCAACATCATTTTTAGTATTTTCAGAATATTCATTAGCAGCTGCTGCTTCAAATCTTAAATCCATTTCAAGATTTGTAATTTCTTTTAATAAAAAAACTACCTCAACTAATTTTAATCTTTCAGTTTTTTTTATAAAAGATTCTATTAAAAAAGCAAAAAGCATCATAGCATCAATTTCTTCATTAAATAACTTTTTTATATTTGGACGTAAAATTTTTATTGCTACGTCTTTTATTGTTCCATTATCATTAATCTGAGCTTTATGTACTTGTGCAATAGATGCTGCAGCAACAGGTGCACTTAAATTAATTATAGAATTATACGTGACTTCGCCTAAATCATTTCTAATTATTTCTTTTGCTTCAATTATAGAAAATGGTGGTAATTTATCTTGGAGATTTTCTAATTTTGTAGAGAGTTCTTCACCAATAATGTCAGGTCTTGTAGCTAAAAATTGTCCAAGTTTAATAAAGGTGGTTCCCATTGACTCTAATGAACTAGACAGTCTTTCACCTTCATCTTTATTTATATCATTTTGTTTTTTTGAAAAAAAAGAAAACGATAAAATTTTGAATAAAATTTTAACTATAATTGGCGGTTTTTGGAATTTTGAGGTAATATGAAGTATATCAGATTTTGCAATTTTTCTACCAAGTTTAAACAAGGTTATTATTTTTTTAAACATTATATTTTCCATCCACTGTGTATAGAGACTATTCCTCCAGATAAATTTCTATAACTACATTTTTCAAAACCGTTCTTATATAATAAATCAAGTAACTCATCTTGATTTATAAATTCTTCAATACTTTTAATGAGATAACTGTAAGGTTCTTTTTCACCAACAACTAATTTACCAATAGATGGTATTAGTTTGGAGTAATTTTTATAAATAAAATTTAAACCTGAATTTTGTATTTTCGAAAACTCAAGGCATAAATAACGACCACCAGGCTTTAATACTCGGTATGCTTCACTTAAAGCGTTATTTAAATTTTTGGTGTTTCTTAAACCAAAACTAATTGAATAAAAATCAAAAGAATTATCTGCTATGGGAAGTTTTTCTGCAGGTGCAACAATCCAATTTAAATTTTCAAAATTACTTAATTTTTGCTTACCTTTTTTAATCATTCCTTTATTTGGATCCACACAAGTTACATAAGATGATTTATCAACATAATTTAAAAAAAGTTTAGCAATATCGCCGGTACCACAAGCCACATCAATTAATTTTTGATTTGGAGATGGATTCATCATATTTAAAAGACTTTTTTTCCATATTCTATGGATACCAAATGACATAAAATCATTCATAAAGTCATATTGGTCATAAACTTGATCAAAAACATTTTGAACTAGTCCTTTTTTATTTTGAAGATATTGTTGCATAAAATAAATTATATATTCAATATAGTATCAAATGCCAGAATTACCAGAAGTAGAAATTGTAAGACGGTCACTAAATAAAAAAATTTTACAAAAAAAGGTAAAAAATGTAATAATTAGAAATAAAAACTTAAGGTTTAAAATTCCTCAGAATTTTAAAAGGTTTTTAAAAAATCAAATTATAATAAAAGTTAAAAGGTTTTCTAAATACTTAATTTTTTGTTTATCAAATGATAGTTATTTTTTGCTTCATCTTGGAATGTCAGGCACTGTACATATTGTAAATTTTCATAAAAAATATTTTATTACTAATACTAGTTTTTATAGTTCCCCAGTTTTACCAAAAAAACATAATCATGTAGAAATAATTTTTGAAGATTTTAAAGTGATTTATAATGATCCAAGAAGGTTTGGTTTTTTTCAAATAATTAAAAATAAAGATTTATTGAAAAAAAAATTTATTAATTTAGGTCCTGAACCATTTAACTTTAAATTTGACCAAAAATATATTTGTTCTTACTTAAATAAAAAAGAAAAAAATATTAAAAATTTTTTACTTGATCAAAAATTTGTTTCTGGAATTGGAAATATATATGCAAGTGAAATTTTGTTTTTATGTAAGTTGAAACCAACTAAAAAAGGGAGTTTATTAAAAAAGAAAGATTGTAAAAATATTGAAATTAATTCAAGAAAAGTTCTTATAAAAGCGATCAATAAAGGTGGATCTAGTATTAGAGATTTTAAAAATATTTTTGGTAAAAAAGGCGGTTTTCAAAAAGAATTTAAAGTTTATGATAGAGAAGGTTTAAATTGCAAAAGATTTGGCTGTCCAAGTAAGATTAAAAAAAAAATAATTTCAAATAGATCGACTTTTTTTTGTAATATTTGTCAAAAATAATTAATTATTTTATTGACCGATATAAGGACTCAAGCTATACCCCTGAAAATATGGCAAATACGAAATCTGCAATCAAAAGAATACGAAAAATAAAAAAACAAACTCTTGTTAATAAAGCCAGAAAGAACAGATACAGGAATGCTTTAAAAAAAATGAAACTCTTGATTGAAGATAAAAAGAAATCTGAGGCATTAAAATTCTTACCCAAGTTGAACTCAGAATTAATGAGAATAGCGAAAACAGGTGTTATAAAAAAACAAAATGCATCTAGAAATGTTTCTAGACTATCAAAAAAAATATCTACCCTGTAATTAATTTACACCCCAGGTTGTTTGAAAAATTCAACTTATAGATATACAAAATCTGACAATAAATCTTTTTTAAGTACAATATTTAGATTTAGTAAACTTATAAAAAAAAGGATTCAATTAAAAATTTTATTTAACAAAAAAAAATTGTCAATTAAATTTTAAATATGTGCAAATATTTACACAATCCTAGATTTAATCTTTTTTTATTTTTTTAAAATTATTTGTTGCAATAACAACTTTATAGTTCTAACTGAAGGTTCTCCAATTATATGAATAATTTTACTTTAAATAACAATCTAAAATCGATTAAATCTGAAAATTTAGATTGGAATTTAATTGTATTAGAACTGAAAAATAAACTCGGCTCAGATATTTATGAGAGTTGGTTAAAAAAAATAGAATTTGTAGAAGAATTTAATAATTATGTTTTATTATCTGTCCCAACAAGATTTATTAGAGATTGGATTACTTCAAGATATTTGGATCAGATTCTACAAATTTTGAAGATTTTCAAGAAAGACATAATCAGAATAGAATTTAAAATAAATGAAAATAAAATAGATAAGCTTAAAAATGAGGATGTTGTTGAGCAAGAGAAAAACAAAGAGAACATCTCTTTTATTAAAGATTCTTATCTTCAGTATAATCGTATAGATCCAAATAAAAGATTTGAAAATTTTATAACAGGATCAAGTAATAAACTTGCTTATGAAGCTTCATTAAAAGTTTCAGAGAATATTTCACACTATAATCCACTTTATATTTATGGAGGAGTTGGAATGGGTAAAACACATTTATTAAATTCTATAGGCATTGAATTTAAAAAGATTAAAAAGGTTATGTTTATTTCTGCTGAACGTTTTATGTATCAATTTGTAAAATCAATTAAAACAAATGATATGGTAAAATTTAAAGAATATTTTAGAAATACTGATATTTTATTAATAGATGATATTCAATTTATGAATGGAAAAGAAGCTATGCAAGAGGAGTTCTTTCATACTTTTAATGCTCTTCTAGATAAAGGGTCACAAATAATTGTTTCTGCTGATAGATCTCCAAACAAGTTATCTAGAATACAAGAAAGGATTAAGTCAAGATTCTCAGGGGGTTTAGTCGTAGATATTCAAAAGCCAGATTATGAACTCAGAAAGAAAATTGTTGAAAAAAAAGCAGAAGAGTTTGGGAATTTGTATTCTGAACAAATTAAAATTTCAAATGAAATACAAGATTATATTAGCAATGAAATAACAGGAAGTATTAGAGAATTAGTAGGAGCTATTAATAGAATAATATCTTTTTCTAGAATTTATAACAAAAAACCAAACTTATCTGAAACAAAAATAATCTTAAAAGATTTATTAAACTTGGGTGAAAATAAAGTAACTATAGACATGATCCAAACTTTGGTTTGTAAGTTTTTTAAAATTAGTAAAAATGAAATGTTATCATCTAGACGTTCAAGATATTTAGTAAGGCCAAGACAAATAGCTATATATTTAACAAAAATACTTACTCCTAAATCGCTACCTGAAATAGGACGTGAATTTTCTAATAGAGACCATACAACAATAATACATTCAGTTAAAACTATTGAGAAATTGAAAGAAAAAGATTTTGAAATGGTAGAAAATATTAACAAGTTAAAAAACCAGATACTATATAACAATAAAGAAAATGAAATTTAATGTAAATCAACAAGACCTTCAACAAGCTTTAAATTACTGTCAAGGTGTTATCGAGAAAAGAAGTACTCTGCCAATTTTATCAAACATTTTATTAGACGCCAAAAATTCAAGACTCACCATAATTGCAACTGATCTAGATTTAATTTTTATCCATAAAATTGATAATATTGAAGTTTTGGAAGAAGGAAAAACAACTACTATCGCATCTTTTATGTATGATATAATAAGAAAATTTTCATCAGGAAAAAAAATAAATTTAACTCTTACGGACTCAAGTAAATTGAACTTAGAATCTGAAAAATCTATTTTTAATTTAAATTGTATAAGTGCTTCTGAGTTTCCGTTAACCGATGAAGATTTTGACCAAAATCAATTTTCAATAAAATCAAAACAACTTTTAAAACTTCTTAATAAGTGTAAATTCTCTGTTTCAAATGATGAAACTAGACATTATTTAAGTGGTATTTATTTACATCAAACTGAGTTTGAAGATAAAAATTATCTTACAGCAGCTGCTACAGATAGCCATAGAATGTCAATTTCAAAAACAAAACTCGATCAAAAAATAAATTTTGAGCCTTTAATTTTACCAAAAAAAACTATATTTCAGTTATGCTCATTATTAGATACTTTTGATGGAGATGTAAAAATTTCAACTGTAAAATCAAAAATTAAGTTTGAATTAGATAACAGTACTTTAATTTCAAAATTAATTGACGGAAAATTTCCAAATTATATACAAGTAATTCCAAAAAATAATCAAAAAAAACTAGAGATTGATCTAAAACTGTTTTCAGACTCTGTTGATAGGGTTGCATCAGTTTCACTAGACAAAAAAGATGGAGTAAAATTTAATCTCTCAAAAAATACTTTAAATCTATCTGTTAATAATACAAATAGCGGTGATGGAAAGGAAACACTAACAGTAAAGTTTGATCATGATTTAGAAATTAGTTTTAATTCAAGGTATTTAATTGATGTATCCTCTCAAATTGATGGAGATAATATAGAACTATATTTAAATGACACAGGGTCTCCAGCACTAATAAAAGACCCAGGTGATTTTGACAGCATCTTTGTTGTAATGCCTATGAAAGGTTAATTAATTAGATTAAGCTCTGCATATATACTTTTTTCAAGATCTTGCATAAACTTTTCTTTCTCCAAACCTGGATCTATTGGTTTAAGAATTGAGACTATAATTTCCTTATTAGAAATCTTTAACCCCTTTTTTGGCCAGACATAACCAGAATTAATTGCGACTGGTTGACAAGATATTTTTAAGTCTTGATAAATTTTAAATACACCTTTTTTAAAAGGTGGTCTTTCAGCTGGTAAAACCCTTGTAGCTTGAGGAAAAATAATCAAAGGTCTATCAGAGTTATTCAGAATTTTATATATATTTTCAAAAAAACTTAGGTTCTCTTTTGTTACTTTGTTTCTTGATATAGAAATAGAACCTATTTTTTTTAAATACCAACCAAAAACTGGAATAAACAAAAGTTCTTTTTTTAAAATGAAGACTGGTGAATTAAAAATTGTTTGTAGATAAAAAGTTTCAAACATAGATTGATGAGAAGAAGCAATAAAAAATTTTCTATCTTTTATAATATTTTCACTTCCCTTTATTGATATTTTGGTAGAAAGAAAAAATTTTAAACAAAATCCAGTCCAATATCCCATTAGTTTTCCACCAAATAAAACAATTTTTTGAGGCATAAGCAAAGTGGGTAAAAAAATTATGGATATAATAATTATTCCTAAAAAAAAGAATAATAAAAAAAAGATATTTTTAACCATAGATTATGAAAATTAAATCAAGTCTTTAAGAGTTTGTCTTTTACTAATAACATATATTTTAGAATCTTTTATTAATAACTCCAAAGCTTTAGGTCTAAGGTTATAATTAGAACTTAATGACATTCCATATGCTCCTACATCACATATCAAAATTAAGTCTTTTTCTTTTAATTTTTGAAATTTTTTAATGGAGGAAAATTTATCGGTACTTTCACATATTGGTCCAACAAATTCATAGATTTTTTTTGTTTTTTTACTGTTTTTTATTACAGGAATAATACGATGCTTTGCATTATACAAAGCTGGTCTCATTAAATCATTCATTGCAGCATCTAATATAATAAAATCTTTTTTTTCTCCTTCTTTTATGTAAATTATTCTTGAAATAATAACTCCAGAGTTTCCAACTATAGATCTTCCTGGTTCAAAAATAATTTTAGAGCTATATTTCTTTTTGAATTCTTTAATTTTTAATGAATATTTTTTGAAGTTTAGGGATTTATTTTTATTTTCATAATCTATACCCATACCGCCACCTAAATCGATATATTCAAAATTAAAGTTTGTTTTTTTTAAAATTTTTTCCAAAACTTTAAGCATTTTTTCATAAGGTTTGTGATCAAGTATTTGGCTGCCAATATGAACACTTAAACATTTGAGATTAAGATTTTTTGAATTTTTTAAATACTTTACTAGATCTAAAAAAACATTTTCAGAGACACCAAATTTATTTTCTTTTTTACCAGTTGAAATTTGGCTTAGAGTTTTTGCGTCAGTATTTGGGTTTAGTCTAACCCCTATATCAACAGATATTTTTCTTTTTTTAGCAATTTTTTCTATTTCTAAAATTTCACTTTTTGATTCAGCGTTCAATAATAGTATTTTTTTTTGTATTGCATAATCAATTTCTTTTTTTGTTTTTCCAACTCCTGAAAAAACTATCTTATTTGGTTTAATACCTGATTTCAAAGCCATCATTAATTCACCAACAGAAACTACATCAGCACCTAATCCTAATTTTCCTATTTCTTTTAAAAGGGTTTTGTTTGAGTTAGCTTTAACTGCAAAGCAAATAAGAGGATTTATTTCTTTGAAATAATTTTTAAAATTTTCAATATTTTCTCTTAATTTTTTATAGGAATAACAATAAAGAGGTGTTGCATATTTTTTTGCTAACAGCTTTGTTTTTATTCCATCTATCAAAAATTCTTTTGCTATGTATTTCATAAAATTTACGTATATTTGACTTCAAATACTATCAATTTTTGACCTTTATATATTGGATCGCCTTTTTTTCCACACGATGCGATAATTAAAGTTAGGAAAATAATTAAGTATATTTTTTTGATCATATCTGTTTTCTATATTTTATTATCATTTTTTTAATATTTTCAAAAGCTGTTCCTCCATACGATTTTTTAGAATTAATAGAATTTTTAAGGTTAAATACTTTCAACACTTCAGAAGTTAACTTTGGTTCAATTCTTTTTAATTCTTCAATACTAAGATCATTAAGTTTCTTTTTTTTTTTTTCAGCTAAATTAACTATAGCTGCGGTTTTTTGATAAGCACTTCTAAAAGTCATTGAATGATTTTTTACAAGATAATCGGCTAAATCTGTAGATGTAATAAATCCTGAATTAGAAAGTTCTAACATTTTTTTTTTGTCTGGATAAAAATTATTTAAAATTTCATTTAAAACCTTTAAACAATTTATTAAAATATCATAAGTCTTAAATATAATTTCTTTATCATCTTGAAGATCTTTAAAATAAGATAATGGCAAACCTTTGAGGATTGTTAACATAGAAAATAAGTTTCCATAAACTGAACCAGTCTTGCCTCTTAAATATTCTAGAAGATCTGGATTTTTCTTTTGAGGCATATTGAGGATCCAGTTACAATTTTGTCAGATAATTTAATAATACCAAAACCATCAGAATTCCATATAATGAGCTCCTCGGCTATTCTTGAAATATGTGTTGAACAAACAGAAGCACTATACAAAAAGTCTAAAACAAAATCTCTATCTGATACAGTATCAATAGAATTATTTGTTGGTCTTTTAAATTTTAATTTTTTAGTTGTATAATTTCTGTCTATATTAAATGATGTTCCAGTTAAAGCTGATACTCCAAGAGGATTTTCATCGAGATTTTCTATATTATTTAAAAATCTTTTTTTGTCTCTAATAAACATTTCTATATAAGCCATAAAATAGTGCCCTAATGAAACGGGTTGAGCATTTTTGAGATGAGTTAGACCCGGCATAATAGTTTCAATATTTTTTTCTGCAACTTTTAAAGTTGTTTTTATTATTTTATTCAAATTAATATTTATTTCTAAAGTTGAAGATTTCATCCAAATTTTTAAATCTGTAATTACTTGATCGTTTCTTGATCTGGCAGTATGAATATACCCAGCATCATCACCAATAACTTGAAATAATTTTTTTTCAATATTCATGTGAATGTCCTCATATTTTTTATTAAATTCAAATTTATTTTTTAAGATCTCTCTTTCAATTTTATTGAGTCCATATATAATTTTATTTTTAATTTTAAATGAAATAATTTTTTGTTTAAAAAGCATTTCAACATGGGCAATAGATGCTCTAATGTCTTCTTTATAAAGTCTTTTATCAACATCTATTGAGCTTCCAATTTTTTGAAAAAGTACAGATGTATTTTTCTTAATTCTAGTGTTCCAAATTGCCTGGTTGTTTTTATTTTTTGTCATGATAATTAATTATACCTATTTAGCATGAGATTTTTAATAATATTTACTTTTTTGTTGTCTAATTCATTTGCAAATGAAGTCCCAAATATAAAAAATATTGTAATTAGTAAAGAACCAAAAAAATATGACAATTTAATGTTTTTAGATGTGAATAATGAGACAATAAATCTGAATGATTATCCTGGAAATTTAATTTTAATAAATTTCTGGGCAACTTGGTGTCTTCCTTGTAAAGAGGAGATGCCTTCTTTAGATTTATTACAAGAGAATTTAAAATTAGATAATTTAAAAATTTTTCCAATTAATGTTGGTAAAGATAGTATTGAAAAATCTGAAATTTTTTTTTTAGATCTTAAAATCAAAAATTTAAAAATTTATTTTGACTCTCCTATAACCTTAGCTAAAAAGTTTGCTTTGAGAGGTATACCCACTTCAATTTTGATTAACAAAGAAGGAGAGGAATTTGCTAGAATTGTAGGATCAATTGATTTTAAAGATAAAGAATTTATAAAATGGCTTAGTTCATATAATTAGTTTTTAAAAAAATAAGCAAAACATACTAAAGCTATTACAGCTATAAATTGAAGCAAAACTCTCAACTGCATTAATTTATTAGAATATTTTTTACTAGTTTCTCCACCTTTGAACAAGGTTGCAATACCAAGGATGAGCACTATTCCTACCCCAATTAATAAAGTAATAGATAAAATCTTCACTAATATTCCAGAAATCATTTATGTATTGTAGGATGTTTTATAAATAAAAAAACATAATTCATATACTATGACATTTTGCCTAGAATCTGTTGTTATTAGACCAGATGATAATATGAAAATTAAAAACGCTATTATCTTACTCCATGGATATGGTGGAGATGGTAAAGATATAAGCGTATTATCAATGAACTGGAAAAGATATTTACCTAACACTATTTTTATTTGTCCAAACGGGCATGAGAAGTGTCCTATAAATCCCTCAGGCTATCAATGGTTTGATTTAACAAAGGATGATCCTAAATATATTTTAAAAGAGTCACTAAAAGCAGAAAAAAAATTAAATCAGTTTATAGATGAGATAAAAACTGAGTATAGACTAAAAAATAATAAAATTTGTTTGTCAGGGTTTAGTCAAGGATGTATGATGTCCATAAATTTAGGATTAACATCTAATCAAGAATATAATTGTATAGTAGGTTTTTCTGGTAAAATTATCGATCAAGATGATTTGAAATATAGAAAAAAAAATTCGACAAATACTTTGTTGATTCATGGAGAAAAAGATCAAGTTGTCCAACCAACTTTTTTGTTAGAAGCTAAGGATTTTTTTATTAGGAATAATATTAAGATAGAGACACACTTAATTAAAAACTGCGACCATCATATTCCTATAGAAGCTTCTAGTATAGCATTAAATTATCTTTTAAAAAAAATTTAACAGTTGCTATTATTGAAATAATTTTTTATTTAAGTTAAAGTTTACTTATGAATAATTTTCTTGATCAAGATATTTCTTTAGAAAAATGCCCTGCATTAGTTTTAAATGCAGATTACAGGCCTTTGAGTTATTATCCTTTATCATTATGGTCATGGCAAGATACAGTTAAATCAGTGTTTCTTGAACGAGTTATAATTGTAAGTAATTACGATAAGGTTGTAAGAAGCCCCTCTTTTGAAATGAGATTACCTAGTGTGATAGCTCTAAAAGATTATATTGTTCCGCAATCTAAGCCAAGTTTTACAAGATTTAATGTTTTTTTAAGAGACAAATTCTCATGTCAATATTGTGGTAGTAACGAAGAACTTACATTTGATCATTTATTGCCAAGATCAAAAGGAGTAGAGACTCATTGGGATAACGTCGTTACAGCTTGCTCAGAATGTAATGTGAAAAAAGGTGGCAAACTTTTAAAGTCCTCAGGGATGAAACTTTCTCAATATCCCTTTCAACCTTCTACTGAGGATTTACATCGCAATGGTAAAAATTTCCCTCCAAATTATTTACATAAAAGTTGGATGGATTATCTGTATTGGGACGTTGAATTAGAAGCTTAAGGTCTATATCTTTTCAGAAATATTAATCGCTAATTTTGAGCCTGTTTTAATAATCTTATCCATTACTGAATAAAAACCTTTTTTAGTTGCTCCTTCTTCATAAGCAATATCCTTATGATGCAATTCATCTTCTCTGAACTTAATAATTTTTTTTTTAAGATATTTTTCATCAGACCCTAGTTGGTTGATTTGATTTTGATAGTGTTCGTCTATGACCTCTTCAACAGATGCAGTACACAACATTGCTGCTTTTCGTCCAAGAATAGTTGAACCAAACCCAAGACCAACTCCTAATAAATCCCATAAAGGTAAAAATTTTGTGGGTTTAATATTTCTTTTTTTAATTTCATTTTCAAAAAAAGCACAATGTTCTTTTTCATGAACTTTCATTTCTTCTATAGTTTTTTTTAAACCCTCATCTTTAACTAAAGTATTAAGTGCCAACAATTGGCCTTCATATATTTTAACAGCACCACGCTCACCAGCATGATCAACTCTTATAAATTCCTCAATTTTATTTTTTGAACTTTTCATAGTTTATAAAAATTTTGATAGATGAAATAAGCAAAATTATATTAATAATTATATTAAATGTAGTAAGGGATAATCCAAAAACTCTAAATGTCACATCCTTACAACTTATAGTTTTTACTTGTAATTGCTCTAATAATTCTTCTTTTGAAATCACATTACTTGTATTTTCTAAACCACAAACAGCCGATTCTTCAAAAAAACCCTGTTCTATTCCAAAGTGATAAACTGAAATAATTAATGAAAAAGCAAATATAAGAGCCAACAATAGAATTAAAAATTTATCATTTTTTAGAGATATGTGGTTAAAGATTATTAGTATTAAACTTAGAATATAAGGAATTCTTTCTATCAAACATAAATTACAAGGTTGGTATCCAAGAATATATTCTATAAAATATGCAGAAGTAATTGAAATAAAACTAATTACAAAAATTAGAATTAAATATGTTTTAACTTTGAAACTAAGCATATGATTTTGATATTAAGTAAATTATCATTCCAACTACAACAACTGATAATCCAATGATTGTAAACCACTTAGATCCATGCTTTTCCATAAATTGACTAAATAAACTTCCAAACTTATAAGATAAATAAGAAACAATAAAAAAACGTAATCCTCTAGAAATTAAGCTTATTAAAATAAATATTAAAATATTAAATCCAATTAATCCACTAGCTATGGTAAAAATTTTGTAAGGTAATGGAGTAAACCCGGCTAAAAAAAGTATACCAAGCCAAGAATAAAAACCTTCGCTATTTATTAAATTACTCTTTAAAATGTTTAGCTTATCCTCATAACCATAAAAAGTCATTACTTGCATTCCTATATCAAAAAAGAAAGCTCCAATGAAATAACCAAATATACCGCCTAATACAGAAAATGTTGTTGTTATTAGAAATATTTTGAAGAAATCATCTTTTTTTGAAATAACCATAGGTATTACCATTACATCTGGTGGAATAGGAAAAAATGAACTTTCCACAAAAGAAACAACTGCAAGGTAGTATTTGGAACTTTTATTAGCTGCTAAATCCAAACATTTTTTGTAAAGAGTATTAAACATTTTTTGGTTTTAATATAATTTTAGTTCTTATACTATTTAATAAATAATTAAA
>MDTB01198676.1_pt1 | contig 16730 bp, 26 predicted proteins | sample 811161 | NCBI WGS metagenome assembly MDTB01 (sample SAMN05326650, study PRJNA326480) | marine metagenome | isolation source: seawater | place: Mediterranean Sea | collected 2009
ACTGGATCTTTCTTCTGCGTGCGCTCGCAAGCGATGCCCTTGCCGATAAATATATTCAATCTGATCTTCTGGACAATCTTCGAACAGGGCGTACATAGCTTTTGCTAGCTCTGTAGAATGAGCTGGAATATATTCTTCATCTGTAATTGGCGGATGATCTGTGCTTACTTGCATAGCCATTTGAGGAGACGGAGCAACCGGGACAGGCATTTCCTCGTCTGCATCAATAGCAAACTTGCCAGCAGACTTATCGTCTGTAGCATTTGCTACCCAGTTATCTTCAAACAACAACCTTCTAATATTTTCTCTTATCTTTTTCTCATTCATTTTATTTACCTATCTATATTATTCAGCACAACCGAGGATCCGTATATAGTCAAAGCACCAGCAACCGTACCAGCAATAAAATAAACTACCGGTTCCCATTTTGGTCTGACTACCTGCCTTTCCAAAAATTCTATATGTTCCATCCGAAGTGCTTCCAATTCTGTTGAGCGAAGTGTGCAGGCAGCTAAAGCGGCTTCCTTATTTCTAATGGTAAAATTAAGATTTGCTTCCTGCAAAGCCAGATCTCTTTCTGATTGAAGCTTACATTGCCCTAGGGTTAGATCCGTGCTTACTAAAACTTGGGCTGCTGCTTCTGCATTCAGTAAAGAACCGGTAAAGGGAGCAGGCTCCCCTTCTGTCACAGAAACTATCTGAGGATCTGCGGCTGCGGTACCTAACATAAATGCTAAAAGTATCATCATTACAACTTTCCAATAAAGTCAGCTATCTTTTTAATTTTTTGAGGATCTTCCGCAGCGTCTTTTACAGCATTGACTATGTTTGCAAAGTCTTCGTTAGATTTGGCTGGTACTGCATCTGCCATTGCTTGCGCGCCGTCCTTTAAGCCTTTTGCTAACTCCGAATCGCTAAGAGACGGGTCGCCTTCCTCTCCAATATCACCATCATCTTCTTCTTTTTCTTCATCAGAAGATTTGTCCTCGCCCTCTTGCTCTTCTTTTTCTTCCTCTTCCAAAATTAAAGATTGGATGAATGCGTTTCCATAAGATTCCTGCAAATTAATCTTGGAAGGCTTTGGATTAGACTCCGATAGACCTGCTAGTTCAAGCAGCCTCTTTTGTTGAAATATCTTACTCATCTTTATTCTCCAAATTAAATTTATCAGCTAACCTTGAAGTCAGCTCCGCGGTGTCAGACCCACCCAACTCCTTACGCCGGGCTTCACCATCCTTGGCAAGCTTACGAAATGCTTCCTCGTGGCGGTGACTCACCTCCTCAACACGATCCGCAAATTCCTCGGCGTTTTGTTTTACCCGAGCAGACTCTAGGTCGCTCGCCCTCTGTACCACGTCTAGTTCTTTCTTTCGATATTCAAGTCCCGCTTGAAGGACCTTTACTGCTTTCTTTTGATTCAGAAGATATAGCACAACACACGGTATCGCAAATCCAACCAGAAATTTCCAGTTGACTTTGCACCAGTTCCATACTTTTTTCCAAAACAATAAAGAAAGCATATTATTACCTATTTTTCTAAGTTTTCTTTAGTAGACCTAAGTTTTCCCATAACGGTACCATAGGCGCCTCTAAGCTTTCCTACATTCCAGTCCCAAAGACCTAAGGTCCAACCCTTTGCAGTTCCCCACAGATCTTGGGAAACCTCTACAGCCTGATCCCAAGCGAGATCAAGAATATCTAAAACTAATTTAAGGGGTGCACTCAGCACTCTCAAAAGTGGATGAGATTCTCTCCTGGCTAATAACCAAGCAAGTAATATGCCGACAAGGAGACCTTCTAATCTAGGTGTCTCTACGTGTAACCATACTGCCATATCCCAAACAAATGTTAGCAGAGATGATGCCAGGCCCCAAATTGAGACTAAGACACCAGCGAGCAAATTCCATAATGATTCTAACATGATATTCTGTTTCCTTTTATTCTAGGCTTAAGCGCCTCTCCAAACTTTTGCAAAGTCGATGGCCGTTTGGCCGCCGATATAAGTCATTGCAATCATACCCCAGGTTTCCGAGTCAAGACCGTACCACATAAGCAGAGTCGCAACGCCGAAAACAAGAAGTTTACGGCTAATTATTTTTTCTTGAACTTTATCAAGCATTCCCTTCGGTTTTTGTTGTTCGGGAAGCTCGATCTGAGATACGTCTTCCAAAGCACTACCGACCTTGGTTACGATCGCTTCTTTTACTTCTTGGACTTCCATATTATTCTCCTATGGCTACAGCATAAATGTTATACTGCTTCGTAAGATAATTATGCGGCCTAATTCCATTCGTCGCTATTATTTTTGTTATTCACAACTGGCTCATAAAAGGAGGACAAGAGTATTTCGAGACCGTCCATAACGTGCTGTATCTGTGCGGATATAGTTTTTTGATTTGTAGCTAGTCCGTCTATTAAGATACTTAAGGTCTTAACACTGTTGCTAGTTACAGAATTTAATTTCCTAAGCTGCTCTACTTCTTCTTCAAGGCTTTCAATCCTCGTCATCAGAGTCGATAAGTCTGTAGAGGCTTTGGGCGTCCGATTCAGCAATCTTACGCTCGCCAGTAATTTTTCTTTCAACCAATTCATCCAACAACCTCTCCATATATTTGTCTTGTGCAGCTATTCTTACAGCGCATTCTTCTAAAACTTCCTGCATAGATAGTCCTTTTCTTAGCAGGTTAATTCTAAATTCAGAATGTGTACCAAGTGTCATGCCTATATGGACACTTTTTCGCGATTCGAAATTATAGCGTTTTTTTGACTTACTCATGAGAAATTATCACTGGAAAATAGAAAATGTAAATGTTAAGCGCCGCCTTCTCCGCCTGCGCCGGCTGCAATTGCAATTGGTGCATCTTCCTTAAATTTATCTGTTAGGTCGATGCCGTGTACTCTATGCATGTGTTCTTCGAATTCGTCGATGGCTGATTGTCCTTGTTCGGCGAAGTTGTTCAACAGGAATTGTTTTGCTTTATTAAACAGCATTCCTTCGATATCAAGCTGGGTATCGTAATGGTTTATTAGGCGCGCAGTGTCGGCAGCAAATTTTGTCATATCGAAAGCATCTAGTTCTTCTGCCTCGAACAAAAGAGATTTGAGGCTACTTTTATGGATTGACTCTGCTTGCATCTTTGCTTGAGTAGACTTTATGCTGTCAGAAAATATGTCACCCATCACATTATCTAATTCCTGATCAATCTCTCCTGGGCCCAGTTCAGCTATTTCTTTGGCCGAGAGTTTTTCGGGTGGCTCTTCGTCTTCTGGTTCGTCGGCTTCTTCTTCCTCGGCGTCTGCGTCTTCCTCTTCATCTCCGCCTTCATCTCCGCCTTCGTCGTCGCCGCCTTCGTCATCTCCGCCTTCTTCCTCTTCTTCGTCATCGAAAAGGCCTTCTCCTAATAAGTCAGACCGGTGCCTAAGACCAGCCATTTCCATGATTCTAGTTTTCTTTTTCATGATAGTCCCCTTCTTTGAAGCATTTTTTGTAATCCCGCGGAGGTTCTTGAATAAAAGACACCTTCTTCTTCATCTAAGATACCTTGGCCTTCTTCAACAAGTTGATCGACTGCATCGAAAGCAGGATTTCCATACATGGAATTTAAAGTATTCAGATCCACGCCACTAGGCCGTGAAGCCATATCTAATACGTTCACCTTAATTTTTTGTGGATTAAGTCTTTCTGCAATAATTCTTCGAAGCTGTCTTCTTGTAATTTTCATTTCTATTTCTCCATCAACTTTGCTACTTTTTCAGCTTTCTTGACTCTACGTTCAATTACGTCCCAATTAAATTCTTTCATCATTGCATAGATATAAGACTTTCTATCTGCAAGATAATCCCTAAAGTAAGAATGTTCAGCGACATTTAGGCAAATAATAGGAATGGTTGCCGCTGGTATCCCAACTGTGTGGCCGTCGACGACGACATTCATATATCGCCTAAGAGGAATGGAATAAACCATCATAGCCCAGCCACCTCTACTAGCTAAAGCGCAAGCAATAAAGTCTTCTTGCCATGAATCAAAATCACCAAAATCCCTTTCGATTCTAAGGTAAGACAATGAATCCAACATAACAATTGAATTAACATCGCTAATGTTATCAAAAAACAGTGCGTGAAGATAAGAACCGTTTATGTTATGCGTTTCATCCATCTTTAACGACCGAAGCTCAGAGTAGTTTGGATTTGCATCTTCTCGACTGGCAACATCGAGTTGAGCTGAAATTTTGTTCAGTTGGTTCGAATACTTTTCAAACAGTTCCTGATGTGCACTTTTAGCTTTCTGGGACAGGAGCTCTGTGTTTAGATCGTATTTTTTTGACTGGGTAACATAGGCTTCTTTCAGCTCGTTCGTACCTAAAGCGTTTGCAATGATGTTTTTAATTTCTTTTTCGTTCATTTTTAATCCTTAATCAACAATGTATTCTTCTTCGAACTCTTCTGCTGTTATAGTAAATATCTCAGCACCCTCCATTTCAATAGAAGTTATTGGTGGAGCGGTTTCATCATCCAGTTCGTTCATTCTCTTGGTTACGTCTGGCGGATCGATTCTTGGGATATCAGGCTTACGTAGTCTAATCACAGCATCTTCGCCTTGGCCGTCGACAGAATCGACCGTATACTCATATCCACTTTTCTTGTGTTTAACTTTGAGGTCTGGGGAAATGAGTAATTGGCCTTTTTTATTATAAAGTTCAGCTTCGGCAATTCTTGCAGCGCATTCAACAATCGCTAGTCGCTGCAAAAACTCTTCTCTGATAATCTGTTTAATTCTTTTCTTGTTCATCGATTAAACTCCGGCTAATCTACGAAGTCTTGCTAAATCTTTTGATTCTTGCAGATTTCTGTTTACACTAAATTCATTATCGAGATACGCAAACGTAACATCTCTGACATATTTTTTTGTGATCGTGCCCTTGGATTCTTTTGTAACCAACTGGGATACAATTTGTGTGACGACATTCTTAAGTGTGTCGAAATTTTTCTTAGCAAATTTGCGGCTCTTCACAAGCGTCTCTTCGTGTTCTCCAACCCAAAGATCAATAGCTGCCGACACTTCGTCAGCCAAAGCTGATGATCCATCTTCAATACCTGTTTTGACTAAGTCTTTTAACTGTCCTATTCTATCTTTCGCTTGGAGCTGCTTTTGAGAAGTTTGAGAAAGTCCTTCTTCCCAGTCCTCAAGCGCTCCGATTGCCCCAGCAGTTGGAGACTGGTCGGAGTTTATTGCTTCTTCTGCAGCAGACTTGAGTTCCGCATCCGCCTCGTCGGCAGCTTCTTCGTCACCATCAGAAGGTTTATCAGTGCCAACAATCTCAATTTCAGCATCAGCTAGTGCCCCATTGAGCTCTTTTGCTAAGTCGGCTGGGTTTGTGTCTTCGAAAGCATCAGCGTTTTCTTCTTCCGCCTCTTTGTAGGCCTGTGCGAATTCCTCTCCTGATATTTCGCTTTTCTCTAGAAGAATAGCAGCTAGAGAATTCCTGTGAATAATATTTTCATTAACTTCGGCTTCAGCAAATTTATCAAAGACGCCAATATCTTTTAGCTTATCTATAACTAATTTGCCAGCATCTCCTGCAGCGCCTGTAGCTTTTTCAACCGCGGCTTTGATTTTATCTGCAACCGAGCCGCCTTCTTCTGAACCTTCGTCATCATCAGAGCCTGATTCATCAACAGGGACTTCGTCTTCAACCTTGTCAGTTTCAGCATCAATCTTTTCAGCAGCTTGATCATCTTTTTTGCCGGCGTTTATAAATGCCTGCGAGGCAGCTGCAACTTCCATTGGAGTCATACTTAAAGCACCTTGGACCATGTCCTTGGTTGCATCTTGAATACCTTTACCAAGCTCTTCAACGGCTCCGAACAATGAACCCATTAATTTCTTAAAAAACCCACCGGCGTTTTTCTTTGCAGGTTTTTGCACGTCTTTTAAAACTTTGTCTAAATCTTTTTCAGCACCTTTTTTTACATCAGGATTTTCGTCGAGCCAAACTTCCAACGGAACATCTTTATCATCAGTCTGGTGAAGCTTATTATCAACAACAACCTTAGCCAAGTATTCTAATAAAGACTTGTTAAGCTTAATAAGATAATTTAGCTCAGTACTAGCACCGTCAATTGCTTGGCTAATGCCGGCAACTTTTTCGGCACTATCAGCATCCTTAACCAAGTCGCCTTGTTTTTTAATGGCATCAACAGCTAATTGTAAAGCTCCCTCGGCAGCCTTTTTGTAATCTCCAGAAGGCAACCCTCCGATTACACTATTTAAGTTTTTAACACGGGATTCCATTGCCTTAATAATATTTTCAACGGACTTCTTAGCTTTATCGACATCAGCTTCTACTAAAAGAGCTAAGGTTGCTGGATGACTCGACTCTGATATGAGTCTCTGGATAGTTTTGTCATTCATTAATATCTCCACATACTATAGCTAATTATTAGGCAATTTAGTAACTTCCACCCCACAGTCCTGTAAAAGTTCAATTCCGCTGCAATCGCGGTAGCCAGTCTTATAATAAACCTTAGAGATGCCTCCATTAATTATAGCCTTGGCACACGCTCGGCAGGGACTAAGCGTCAAATACATCTTTTTTTTCTTTGGATTATTGTAATCCAACTTTATTAATGCGTTTATCTCTGCGTGAATAAAACCAGAATGCCCAGGTTCCTCTGATTCGCGTTTGTTTGGCCCGCCTTTGTGGTTGCCGTTATATCCGACTGCGAGGACCTGGCAGTTGTCTTCGGTTACGATACAACAGCCCACTTGGAACTGCGGATCATAACTTCTTTTAGAGATGGTTTCGGCGAAGTCCATCCAAATACTATCCCAACTAGGTCTCATTCTTTGTTTCCTTTTTAACCGATGGTTTTTTTGCCGCTGGTTTTTTTGATGTCGACCTTTTCTTTTTTGTAACTCTAGCTACTTTCTCGACATCGAAGATTGAATCTGGATGTGTTTCAATAGGTAATACAAACCCTGCAGCTTTTTTATGACCACCGCCGCCGTACTTTTTAGAAATTTCTGATACGTCGACGGTATCGTGAAAAGCCCTGAGTGAACAACGATAATTTCTTTCTTCGTGGTCATAGTACCAAATCATTGCGAAGTCGCAGTCTTTTGCAAGCGATGATCCAATTTCAGACATCCAGTGTGAACTGTTAACGACAGATACATCTCGACCGTCGTATTTTCTTTTCGTTGCTTTATCGCACACCTTTTTTATAACGGTTTTACTGTAAGCCAGGATGTAAGAGCCTCTTTTGACCGCATCATCGAAAACAGAATCATCTTCAAATTTCTCGTACTCATCGAATTCCCAAGGCACCATATCAAAGGCAGCCGAGAATTCTTTAGAGTATGGTAGTTCCCATTTCCACAGGTCCCTGTCCTGAATGTATTGAATAAACCTTGGGGCTTCTTTGCCAGGGTGAAAAAATTCCCAAGCAAGCATCGCTCCACTTTTACTCATGTCAAATTTCGCATTTGTAATATCGTGTAATTCTACCATCGCAGATTTGTGATGATCGATAACTATCAGCGCATCAGCATCTTTTATCATTTGCTTCGTGGTGGCATTATCAAAAGAGAAATCCAGAATAGCTACTTTGTGGCCTTTTACATCTGGAGGTGCTTCTCCATGTGTGGCAGCAACATATTTTGGTCTGTTTCCTAATGCCTTCCAAGCGCTGTAAGCCGCTCCAAATCCATCGTTGCATTTAGCGTGATATATTACCATAGTGACCAAAGAAGGTTCAACCATGACATTCTCCCATAAAATATTAATTACTAAGTTCTTCCATAATCGTCTTCGATCCTGACGACATCGTCTTGGCCGGCGCCATTTTGTCCGCGCTGGATTTCTATTAAGACCGAATCAACCTCGGCGCAGATTCTATATATACTACTAGGTTCTATCAAGACTGTATCCCCTGGTTCTAGATTGTAACATTTTGCACCGTCCTCTCTAACACTGTCGTAAAACTCAGCTTTTCCGTACGCTAAAACTTTAACTTTTCCAGATAGTAAATATATTATTTCCTGTTTTTGAGTATACATCTTTTTACTGGTTCTGTGTCCACTGTCGATGTAAGTAACCTTCCCACGCAGTCCCCAAGGAGCAGACCATAGAATTTGTTCACCCCAGGGCTGATCGATTTTTTCAGAATTTGATCTCCAAATTAAATCTCCCATTATTCAGTCCCGGTGGATCCAAATCCACCAGCTCCTCTCTCTGTTTCTACTTCAAACAGCTCTTCTTCGTCAACAACCTGGACATCATCGTAAAAAACAGGAACTAGAATGAACTGCACTAATTTCTGGCCAGGCTTAACCCTTGTCATTTTTGTTGCCATCATGTGAAGGTGAATCTCACCCTGATAGTCTTCATCAACAACACAAGCGCCTACTTGCAAACCGGCCTTTAAAGCAACACCTGATTTGTTAAAAGCAATAAGTGCATGGCCTGCTGGAACATTCGCTTTTACTCCGGATGGAATACAGATATCTTGGCCAGCAGCAAGGAGTACAGGATCAAAATCCTCAGGTACGTAAAAATCAATACCAGCAGATTCTGGCGTTCCCCTTGTTGGAGTTTTTACTTCTCTAATCTTCGTAATTTTCATATTATTTATTCCCCATTTTTGTTTTTTGTTCGTTTATATAATTCTGCCAACCGCCAATGTAAGCAACAGCATCAAGCAGATTATCTTCCTTAAAATTATATGATTGTCTTGAAAACTTAAGAGCTATCATAGCGATAAAAATATCATCAGCATTCCAAGTTCGACCAGACATTCCACTAGCGATCATTGCAGCTCTTTCAAAGCCTTCGCCAAGAGGACCGTATTGACGCTGTTTCTCTTCAGATCGGTTGTTAATAATTTCATCAGCTTGTTTTAGAATATTAGACATACATGTCCTCCATGGTTGATTTAGCAAAGTTTTGGATTTGTTCTTTCGTCATATCTCTGGTCGGCAATGAAAAGCTCATTGGATTTAGTTTAGCATATTCAACAGTTATATTATCAAGCAATTTGTATTTTTTCAATTCTGGATAACCTGTTTCTAAAACTTTTTGTGCATAGTTGTCAAGAATTTTGTCCATCATCGAAAAATGTGTTTCGTAAACGTGAAAGGAGCCAGCTGTATGGTAGTAATGTCCGAGCTCTATAAGTTCTTCAGGATCGCCATTCGCAACTATGTGTTGGTTTAATTCATTTAACATTGCTTGCTGATACATACAGAAAGTAAAGACATCGTTGCAGAAACCAAACACGGCGTCGTTTGATCTCATATTAACGCCTAGATGCAACTTATTGTCTCTAATAAAAAAGTGAACGTATTGAGTACAGGGATAGTCGTTATTATTTTTTCCCTTGTGGTGAGGCTGGTTAATTGTAATCGTCGCTCGTCTTGTGTCTCTATCTCTCAAAAGCTCTTCTTTAACCCATTCCCATTGATTCAGGTGGGTCTTTGAATTATATAGACCGTGTAGCCAATATCCGTAGTTTGACTCTACTTCATTGACTTCGTCAGCAATCCGCTGCCATATCGAGGCAAGCTTGCCTATGTTCTTTACATCTCGATCCTGAGAAAGGTACCAGAGCCATTCTGCAACGCCGTATTCAGGCTTAAACTTCCTTGCTGGTACGTCTATTGACAGAGCTGTTGGGTCTTCAATGACCATACTATACCACAGGATTTCTCGCTGCAAGGTACCTCTAGAATTAACTAGAGTATGATTTTCCTTAAGCTCTCTGAGCGACTCAACGAAAGCTTCATTTAAAGAACCGTATCTTTTCATTATTACTCCTTTTTGATTATTATAAGCGAGAATGTCTATTTTTACATTAATTTTAACTTAGACCATCGGCAAGATTTGCCCCATCCTTCTTGATGGTTTACTATTGCAACACAGATCGTATATGGTTCAACTGGTGTTCTGCCGTTCCATCCCCAACAGTTTAGCCATTCACTGTTTCCATCATTCGAAGAGACTTTCATACGAAGATAGTACTTTCCATTCTTGGTTCTCTTTGGCGTAACCTGAGTAGGAACAAACCAATGTAGCCATTCACGCTGCCATTCACAGATTGGCGGAATGTTTTTGCTGGCAAGTTTTTCGATTTGATCTTCCGTAATAATCGTTTCAGGTCCAACATATCCGAACAAGTCATTTTCGTTGATAATAATTTCTCGCTTAGTAAATTCTTGAAGACCCCTGTTTTCTTCCCTAGCTTTCTCAAAGTTGTTGTAGCCTTCCCAAGGATTACGCTTCAGGGATTTTCTAAGAGCACTCCAGTTAGGAATGAGTGTTTCCAACATGTGTTTATAAGATTCAAAATCACAGACAATGTTATCACCAATCAATCTTTCCATCGACGCGAAAGCCCGAACACGAATAAGGGACTCCATAGCCTTCTTATTGAATTTAGAGTGGCGCCATTTGCCTTCTTCTGTCCACATCATCGACTTAATATCTGTGTATGGTCTGTTCGCAATGATTTCATCCACAGCGGCTTCACCGACGCCTTTGCAAGACATAAAGGAAGGCATGAATCGCTTGCCGTCTAGAATAGTCCAAGTCTTATCAGCTTCATTGATGTCAAGAGGAACAATCTTATAGCCTAGTCCAGCAACTTCACTGAAAGCTTTTGCACGTTTGTCAGGGTTGCCTTCCATAGATTCAAGGTAGGCACACAACCACTCTTCTTCGTAGTGGGTCATCATCCAAGCGCAGTAATAAGAGTTGATAGCATAGGAAACAGCGTGAGACTTATTGAATGAATAAGCGGTAAACTTCATAATATCGTCATAGAGTTCATCGGCGTCTTCTTGAAGCATACCATTGTTTACAAACCCTTCGATAATACGGCTTTTTAGAGCCATAGCTTTCTTTGCAGCATCGCCAGAAGATTGTTGTGGCTTCATCATTTTTCGAACCGAGTTACATTCTTCCAGAGGAATACCGGCAACCCTATTTACAATGGCCATTGTCTGTTCCTGGAAAACGATATGGCCAAACGTAGGCGAAAGAATTTCCTTCAATAGGGGATGTTTATATGTTACATCTTCAGGGTTAGCCTTTGAATTCAAATACTTCTTATCAATCTTCATTGCTAGGGGACCAGGTCGATAAATAGCAGTCAACGCCGCGATTTCTTCGATGGAGGTCGGCTTAGCCCGCTTGAACAATTGCTGGGCGCCGTGATTAGTACACTGAAAAATGCCTGCCCACTTTGCTTCTGCATAAATCTTATAAACTTCTTGATCATCAAAATCAATAACCTCGTTTGACATGTTCTGTTCGAACCACTCAGTTACTTGTGCGTAGGTCGGATTTTCAATGCCGTGCTTACGCTTAAGAATAAGTGCAATAGTGCGGTCAATAATACGCAAGGTTTCAAGGCCAAGAAGATCGAACTTAATCCAACCAAAGTGCTCTAGATGTTTATAAGACGCACCTTCAACCCAAGGAGTCTGAAGTTCACCCTTAGCGAGAATAAGTGGCATTCGTTCTTTTACACGCTCTGAAACGATTACACCGCCGGCGTGTCGGCCAAGTGATTTATTCTGCTGAAACAAAACACCGATCGGCTCAATAATTTCGGGATGCTCTTCAGCAAGAGAGCGAAAAGACTCGGAATACGCCAGCGCCCATTCCAAGGTTGGAGTAATAGGCCCATTGATAGCAACCTTATCTCTTTTGAGGCCGGACTTAATATCTCTACTCAGAGGGCCAAGAGCCTTGTTTACTTTCTGAAACTCAATACCGTAGAACCGAGATATGTCTTTTACCAGTGACTTAAGTTGGAACCGATTGTAATTTGAGATTGGTACGATGTTATCATTACCAAAATTAGACCTAAGCAATTCAAGAAGTTTATCACGATCTCCAACATCGGTGTCAATGTCAGGAAAATCTGTTCTTGTTGGATCCATAAATCTTGAAAAGAGCAGGCCATACTTAAGCGGATCGACGTCCGTAATTCCAAGAACGTAATTTACAAGAGAACCTGCGCCTGAACCTCGGCCGGGACCGACGCGCATCTCGGTTTTAGCCAAGTCAATAATTGCTTTAGTTGTTAGAAAGTATTCAGAGAACTTTTTATCGGAGATAATCTTAAGCTCTTCTTTGAGTCGCTCAACATATTCCGGTTTCTTGTGGAGATTCTTTTTCACTAGGCCGATTTTCGAAGCTTCGATAAGAGCTTGATCTGCAGTTTTTCCTTCTGGAATAGTGTAAGACGGAAGCTTCATGGAACAGTCGGGATCAATGTCTCCAATCATGTCATAAGCAATGTCGTGCGTTCTTTCTATGGCATTGCAAACTACTTCCTCATCATAGAAATCAAAGTCTTTAGTTGTTTCTAGAAAGCTTTCCCACACCTGCTCGGCATTCTTAGGATAAAGCTCACATTTGAGATCGTCTTTAGATTGCGGCAAACTATCAGGACTAAAGTTCTTGTAATTTAGCCAACCGAGTTTTTTATACAGTTCACGCTCTTTCCAGTGATCTGGGGAGGAGTAATGGCTATCACAAGTGACAATCAACCTGTTTTGAAGAGAGTTCTGGTTTGCGAATTCAATCAGAGCTCTGTTGACAAGATGCTGAGCCGGCAGCCTATTGAACTGAAGCTCTAAGAAGGCTGCATCCCCAACAGCATCTGCTAGCATATCGTAGCTATTTCCGATGCCCGTCATAACTTTTTGCATGATTGCAGGATCGTCGAGAAGGGAAGCATTCAACTCATCAAATTCAATACCCTGAAGATGCTTAAAGACTTCGTAGGACAGTGGTCCGCCCAGGCACGCAGTAGACAACAATAGATGGCCACCAGCCGCAGCTTCTTTGATCATCTTATAATCTACACGGGGAAAGCGATAAAAGCCCTCAGAATAACCACGGGAGACTAGGCCGAAGAGTCTTTCTAGGCCGACAGATGTACGAGGCAATACAACTAAATGGTGCCGGCGCTTGATCGGATCAAAGAACTTACCAGACTTTGTCTCTTCTTCGTTTTCAACAGTTTGGCCAGCTGAGTCGACTGCAATGTCGATGATCTCATCATCACCATCGGTGACAGCAACCAAAGGAGTTTGAATTCGTTCTCGCTCTTCGCGAAGGGTTTTCAAGGCTGATGTATCACCTCTCTTTGCAGCTTGCTTTATTTCATAGTCAAGACGCCAGACGTCTAGATCTGGGTGAACGTACATCTCACAGCCGGGAATAAACTTAAAGTTTGCACCAGCCTTATTTAGTTTCTGAGAATGAAGATAAGCATGTGCAAAACCATTCATGTGGCCATGGTCTGTCAATGCCCAGGCCGTCATATTATTTTGGCGGACATAGTCAATGTGGTCTTGCGGATACGATAATCCGTCAAATGTGCTGAATCCAGAATGGGCGTGAAGCCCAACAAATCTTTGTGGTTGTTTCATAATAAATTGCTCCTATAAGCGTGTATATTATAATTTAACTCATTGAAGCCGATTTTATAGAAATTCTGGAATAAACTATTTTTTTAATTTTGGGTCTACCTTGTACAGAATTTCTTTAAAACATTCATACATTACTGAGCCGTAAATGAAAGTGCAGGCCACAGTACTCAGAACAACTGCGTTTGTAGCAAAAGACAATTTTTTGACAAAACTTCGCTTTTGTTTTTTCTTTTTTCTTGGATTATAGCTTTTTTCTGTTTCCCATGGCTGCATACTATTTCCCGGATTGAGATTTCAGTGTTTCTAAAGCGGCTCGAACTGCGCGTTCCGCTCTTTTTATATGCTGGTTCGCATTCATTCCGGTCGTATCAATGATATATGACGCGAGCTCGGCTTGTATATGACTAAGCCCCTGAAGGAGCTTTTCGTGATCTTCCTTTTTCAAGTTTCACTTCCTATATTTTTCTCAACATACTCTAAAATTACATTATCTGGTGGCGGTTGTATAGAATTATTGATAAGAACCGCTTTTATAACTTCTGCTCGAATCGTAGGACTTGTAAATGATTCACCCCAAATCCATGGTGCGCTTTCAAAAATGGCTTGATTTTTATTCTTGAATTCAGCTATAGCTTTTCTTATCTTTCTCTCTTGCTCAAAGCTTGAGATTTCAGCTTCGATTGAAAGAATTTTTGCTGCTGAGATGATCATAGCATCGGAATCATTTGATTGCAAATTTTCTCGAATCTTGACTCTTTGGAACTTATCTTTTTCATCGACTGATACAGTGTCAATTCTATCGGGGTGAACTTCCATCATGATTTTACGCCAAAGTCTTTTTTTCCAGGCAGGCATATTTTGACTACCCATCGGGAGCTGGATATCCAGTTCTTTGTTTTTCTTGGCCAAGTCTGTTGAAGTATGCTTTTGTTTTTTTGGAACTCTTTCGCCAATCCTAGGAGGCCTCCGGCCTGGCTTACGTTTTTCTGGTCTACTCCCAATTTTTCTTGGGCGGTGCACCTTAAACTCTTGTTCGTCTTTTTTGTATCCACATTTTTCAATTAGGATCTTTTCTACGAATTCTCGAAGTTCAAGGTTGTAATACTCGTTTAGATCCAGATTTTCCAAATAGGAATCATAATCTGAAAAATATCTTTTGGCCAGCGAATTTAGCCTTTTATTCTGTGCGTAAGACTTGGCCAAAGGTTATCTCCATTTAGTCAAACAAGCTGATCTGTTCCATCACTTCTGCCTGCTCCGTCACTGCATCATTGGCAGCTTGAACTTCATTCATCATCTTTTCAACATTTTGGTTAAAAGTCTTTACGAAATTTTCGGACACAGTTAATTTTCCGTTTTCGTCAGTGGTTAATTCAAACTGTCGCAGATTATCAGAAATGTCCGTCCCAGTAAGAATCGCGACTTGCAAAATTTTTGCAATGTGAGCGATGGCAGTATCTGAAAGGTTAAAAGTTGTTGTGTCTTGTGACATAGTTACTCCTAGCAATAATTAGTTTTTTATTTTAGCTTAAAATTTATTTTTTTATAATTTAAATGTATCTACCTGGTTTCCTACCACATCCCAGTCTGGATGAGTTGTTCTGCTGTACAACTCAAGATATGGTCCCTTAGATCTATGCATGATAAAGTCATAAAAATCATCAGGTTTTCTGGAGTGCTCTCTACGCTCAGCTGTAAACCAATCCGTGCTCTTAACAAGACCAGGGTTGGCAACGCACTCAAGGTTATCTGTTCCTTTATACATTACCTCCCTGTGCTTTCCTTTTCTCCATCGAGCGCCGAATAAACAAAGCTCAGTAGCTCTCTGACCATAGGGAGTAGGATTAGACTGCGGCTTTGTCCACACTATATTAGTAACCGGTCTGAAGCCCAGAGCGCGGCAAACGTCGACAGCATCAAGAATGCCTCTTGAATAGCCGGCGGAATAAGAATTAATTGTCCATAGATATAAGTGAGCTTCATCTGCCACCTCATGCTGTGATAACCAATCGGTCATCGTTGAAATAATTTGATCTTTAGTTTGAACTGGGTAATGCGTATGTACCGCCAAAGATTTTTGCCCTCCGGTGCAAAGCTTCCAAGGAGGATCAGCTAAAATAGTTTTGTATTTCATTCTATAACCTTAAAATCACAATTTTCCCATATTGAAAAAATAAAACCACCGGGTTCATCTTGATCTGTCCAATATATCTCTGACCAATTTTCGTCAATAATTGCAACGATTAGCCCAAATAAATTATAGTGCTGCACTAAACTACCTATTCTCATGGAGCAACTCCAGGTATTTTTTATCTATCCAATATGTAGCATCAGATATATCCCAATAAACGTTGACAGATTCGTCAAGACAATTTATGATAACTCCAGTATCTCCAGCGCTTGTGTGAGCTTTAATCACTCTAACTAGATCACCTACTTTCATTTAGACTCCAGATTAGGATTGTACAGCTGGACACCAATATGAAGCCCGACCGTCGGCAGTTTGCTCTTTTGTTACAGGGTTACCATCACAGTCTTCCTTTCTATTGTATACTAAAAACCTTGATGCGTATTCACCTTTGGATCCGTCCATGTTTTTGTATGTGCGAATGGTTGCTCCGCCAGAAGAAAAGCTTTCCAGCATTACCCTTCGAATACAGCCCTTTAAATTTATCAGCTCCGCTTCCGTGCAATCTCTTACTAGCCGATTTGGACTGAGCCTCGCTAGCCACAGGGAATCAGATTTAATATAGTTTCCCACCCCAGCAACAACCGACTGGTCCATTAGGGCTTTGCACAGTGGCCACTTAGCTTTTGCTTCCATTCTGAGAATAAACTCTTCGTCAGTTATTTCTTCAGCTAAAAGATCGGGTCCAAGAGATTCAAGTTTTTCAATCATCTTATGTTTGCCTTTAACAAATTTAACTGTTCCAAAATTTCTAATGTCAGTAAAATACGTTTTGCCATCAGCAAAAACGAACTCGACCCTCGAGTGCTTAGTTTTCTGCTGAGAAAATCCACCGGTCATCCCCATTGTAAACCAAGCAAAGGTTTCATTTTCGAGTATTGCATAAAGAAACTTGCCATGGACTCCAACTCCAACAACTTTCGTTGGCAAATTACCAAGAAAAATATCGAGACCGGTTGGCGGCTTCTTTGTATATCGACCAGATAAAATGTTAGCTTCAAGTAAAGTTTTTCCTGACCAGACCTTCGCAAGGTCTAGAGCCATTTTTCTAACTTCAGGGCCTTCAGGCATAAAAAATCTCCCGCATAATCAGTTCTA
>MDTB01020285.1_pt1 | contig 16729 bp, 21 predicted proteins | sample 811161 | NCBI WGS metagenome assembly MDTB01 (sample SAMN05326650, study PRJNA326480) | marine metagenome | isolation source: seawater | place: Mediterranean Sea | collected 2009
CAAACAAATCCTTTAATTCTTGGTTTAACGATCATATTGAAATTTATATTTAGATAGTATGTTCATATCATTAAGCTCGACCAATCTAAATCCTTAATTAATTCCACCTATACTGCTAATCATGAAGTTTAATGAAAGAAAATTGATTTCGGATTTTACTGGTTTACCTATTGCAGATGATCCATATAAGAACCGACCTCCTGCCATAATGCAGGAAATCGTGGAGAAGGTGTGGGGAACTTGGAAAATTGGTACAGAATTAAGTCCGGAACAAATTATTTCTGAAAATTGGGCTAGATTAGTGGGCATTCAATTCGCCAACAAATGTGCGCCTGAAAAGTTAGACCCTACACGGGGAGTTCTCATAATTAAAACTTCTGGTGCTACCGTAAAGCAGGAGTTAACTTTTAAGAAAAAATCCATTTTAAAAAAAATTGCTCAATTAGATCCGTCCTGGGAAATAAAAGATGTTCGAATTCATTGAATTTCAAGCATCATGAAGATACTCCACAGTTTTATACGATTTAGTGACAAACATAAATAAAAACGCAGTTATTAAAATCAGACCAGTCCAAAACCAAAATTCCTGTACAGCGCTCATTTTTGAACTGCCATCGTCTTGCAATAAGAGAAATTTAACCTGAGAAGTCAGGAAATTACCGAGTGAGACAGTTAATAAAAAAAATGCCATAACGAGAGACTTCATATGCTTCGGTGCCTGGGTGTAAGCAAATTCAAGACAGGTGATCGAAATCATTACCTCGGACACGGTGAGGAAAAAACATCCCATTATTTGCCACCCAACCGAGGGCATCGCACCCGAATCGATAGCATGCTGCAAGATAGCAACAATACTAAAAGCAAATCCCATAACCCAGAAACCAATAGACATTTTACGAAGCGGGGTAAGGTCGCATACCTTTGCTAATAACGGGTATATGAAAAAAGAAAAAACAGGGATAAGAATAAGGATAAAAAGAGGATTCCAAACAGCCGCCACTTGTGACGCGAGCATTTCGCTCCCACCGAAGACGGGTACCCAAAATGGAATTGTACGGTCAAGACTCCGAGCCTGAATTTGCCAGGACGTCCCAATCTGGTCGAACAAAGCCCAAAAAATAATTACAAACGAAAATATAGTGCTTAGGCGAAACATTGGCTTCAAGCTCTGAAGATTGAAAGTTTCGGAGAAATAGATTTTTCCTCTTGGCGGAATATGAGCAAAATCCTTGCGTCCGAGCCAAAAAATAAGTGTGGCCAAGGCCATCAATACCCCAGGTAGTCCGAACGCAAAATGAGGGCCAAATATGATTTCCCCTTCCATTCTAGATCCAACAAGAAATTCCACATAAGGGAAAACCTTTGCGCCCAATGAACCTTCTGAATTCTTTGCCTCTAGTAGAAATGGGGTTAGCAAACCGGAAAGAAATGCTCCAAGATTTATTGAAAAATAAAACCATCCAAAAACTCGGGAAAGTAGATCTTTATTCTTAAATGAAAACTGGTCCCCGACATGCGATGATACACACGGCTTTATCCCGCCAGAGCCGATTGCAATAAGAGACAATCCGGCGAGAAGCCACAACCTGGTATCACCCATGAATCCCATAAAAGCGAGGCACCCATGGCCGAGGCAATAAACAATAGATAAAAGAAGGATCGTTCTATACTTTCCCAAGAAAGCGTCCGCTAAAATACCTCCGAGAACGGGGAAAAAATAAGCGGAAGCAACAAACAGATGATTCCATGCTTCTGCTTCCTTGACAGAAAAAACATCTAGGGTTCCGTCAGGTTGCATCAGGTAAGAAGTCATAAATACCAAGAGAATACTCTTCATTCCATAGAACGAAAATCTTTCTGCCGCTTCATTTCCTACAATGTAGGGAAGCCCAGGAGGAAGTCCTCCAGTTTGGATCGGTTTATCTCTGTATGCACTCACTTGACTAATTTCTCTCTATTTTTCGTAGAGCTTTTCTCCGCTCTAATTCAGAATTAAGATCAGACAAAATCTCAGGATCCATAGAATTCCTGGGAGATTCTGCCTTTTTTCTTTCGCAAGATGTTTCATCAGATTGAGTTTTAAGGGTTGATGCAAACCCTACTAAATTAAGGCAAAAGATGATCGCATAATGAATCACCAAGAAAGAATAGCTTGCATTTAAAAGATGAAGGATTCCAATGACAAAGAGTAAGGACAAGTTGAGAGCAAAAAATAATAATAAATTGTTTTTTGACATTTGATTGGAGTGAAAAGTTTAAAAAGATTTAATGTAATGGTCTTGCATAGAAGCATTTTTTCTAAAAGAAATATCTTATGAAATTTGCTCAAGGTTTAACTGCTTTCAATCTAATACTTCTGTGTTCATGTGAGCAACTTAAAGAATTCAGTTCGTCCGAATTGGACGAGAATCAAACAACAACAGACTCATCCCCCATAGCTTTAAAAAATAATCAGTCTGATGACCCTGTGAAAGACGATCCTCCTCTTCCTGAAGAACCTCCCACAGTATTTATACCTCAGCCATCTACCCCTCCTATTGAAAATCTTGCTCCTCCACAAAAACCTGAGACAAAAGCAGAGCAACCTATGTTCAGTGATGAACTTCTTAAAGCTGTTAATAATTGGCAATCTATTCCATTATCTGTATTTCCGCTTAAATCCGTAACTATACAACAAGCGGTCAAGTTTGTGGCCAAAGCCCCTGATGGTCAAGTTGTTGCCACATCAATTATGCAACCTGGAGAAGAAGTTGTTGCCCTGGGGATTCAAGGGAGTCAACTCATACTATCTCCGAACCTGAGCGGCAAGATGCGTGGAATAATCGCCCTTGAGCAGACAGACTTTAAGCAAGGGGTTGCCTACCTTTTTGAATTACGGAAAAAGCAGAGAGAGGACTACGAACTTCGGAAATCGACTCTTGCTAAACAGTCTAAAGTAAAAGGAACGACTGCTCTATCCGAGAAAACAGATAAGACAGATAATTCCCTTTTTGAGGATTTACCAATACCTGGAGATTTTGGTCATGGGAAATTTTGTATCTGTAAAGTTTGCCGCGAACAAAGATTAGCTGCAACTGGATCGATGAAATAACATTACAATTATTATGAAAAACGGTATTAAAAAGAAAAATATCCGCGATGTTGAAATCGGGGATAATGTAAAACAAACAGTGGCTACTGGCGGCAAAAAAAAATGTGGGGAAGTTGTCATGATCCTTCAAGATAACCCAGGCGATCCAACGCTGGAATGCGTTGAGGTTAATCCGGATGACCTAACCCCTCTTGAGAAAGGATCGGAGGGAATCAGGACTTTTAAAGCAAAACGTTCAAAACTTAAAATGTACACGCCCCGAAAAAAGCTTTTTGCAAAGAAAACTTTTGAGAAGGGAGATGTTATATTACACAAGCGTGGAGGTTCTATGAGATTTGGTAGAATTGTATGTTTTGTTCATCCAGACGGACTTTACTCAAAGTCTCACGAAGAGGGATATAATGGGAAGGATTTGCTTGAATGTGTTGAAATTGAAAAGAAACCAGGTTTAATGCAGAAAATGGACGCTGACGGAGAACCAAAGCGTTTTCAAGCCCAGGGTAAGGATTGTAAGATAATGAAGGTAATTACGACCGATTCAAAAGGCGAACCTACCACGATGCACCGATTGGATATTCCAGAAGAAGATAACTAATCAGTCAGATAGAAAAAAAGTGTCCAATTCTAATTTCCTAAGCCTTACCAATTTACTTTTCCTACATTTATAAGCTTCAAACTTTGCATTACCACGTGTCCCTTTACTATTCTCAAAAGTGATGCGTATTTTGCCGTTTTCCCAACGGGTCATACAATATTTTAACTGATATGCAGAGATTAAATAATCAATAGTTTCTGTCCGATTAAGGAAATATTCATCATTGATTTTTCGAACCATTAAAAACTACAAATGATCGCCCGTTACGACCTTTTCTGGGATAGATATTAAAAGTTAAAAATCAGGAGTCATAATCTCCTTTTTTGATCTTTTGACATGTTGCTGTAGACACACCAACTAAATTTGCCGTATCGGCAAGAGTCTTACCCTGTGATAAAAATACTTTAGCCTCAGCAATTAGTTCTGGGGTAACTCTGCCTCTTTTGCTTTCTATTCCAAACTTTTCATAAAAAGCGGACTTGGCAACGGGTGGCAGACCATTGACATAACACTCCAAGTAATCAACAACTCCACGAAACACTTTTCGCCCGTCCTCTCTTCTGTGTATTTCATGATCTTTTTTGATCATATCATATAAGGCAGACTGGTCTTCCTTGGTCGTCTTTTTTGCTTCTATTTGCTTCTCGATTTTTCGCTTTAAACGCTCTAAATCCTTGATTGAGTGATTTTCTTTTATATCCATAATTTAATAATTTTTAGTCACTATTAAATAAATAAATTTCTTTGTAAAGTAATAATAATTTTAAATACTTCTATCTAAACTTCGATATTGAATTGCCTCTAAAAGGTGATTTTTAGCAATTTTTTTGGATTCATCTAAATCAGCAATTGTGCGAGAGACTTTTAAGATTTTATTATAGGCTCTTGCCGATAAAGATAGTTGTTTCATTGCATCACGTAAAAGTAACTTTTCTGGTTCACCAATTTCGCAGACTTGATCCATTAATCTTTGCGGTATATTGGCATTTATAATTCCTCCACAACCGAGGTCACTGTGCCTATTGTGTTGGAAATGACGACATCTTTCAACCCGTAGCCGGATTGATTCAGAAGACTCACCTTTACCACCACTCTGTAACTCTTCAATTTTTACTGCTGGTGTATCTATATGGATATCTATCCTGTCTAATAGTGGACCGCTGATTTTGCCCCTATACTTTTGAATTTGAGGGATTGAACACCGGCAGGCATTTTTAGGGTCCCCTAAATATCCACAGGGACAAGGGTTCATTGCCGCAACTAGCATAAAACTGCATGGCAGGGTCACTTTACCTGCACTTCGTGAAATTGTGACAACCCCATCTTCCAGAGGTTGTCTTAGCACCTCGAGGGCAGACCTTTTAAACTCTGGGAGTTCATCAAGGAAAAGAACCCCATTGTGGGCCAGCGAAATCTCACCAGGGCCCGGTATAGTTCCCCCTCCGAGTAAACCTACATCACTGATTGTATGATGAGGGGATCGGACTGGTCTCAACATGCCATGAGGTTGATTGAGAAGAGAGTCACCTTGAACCGAATATACATTTAAAATTTCGAGAAATTCATCCATCTCAGGTTTCGGAAGAACGGAGGGTATTCTCTTTGCCACCATTGATTTACCTGCACCCGGGGGTCCTATAATTAAAAGATTATGACCACCTGCAACGGCGATTTCGACCGCCCTCCTTAGGGCATGCTGGCCTTTAACTTCCTTGAAGTCCTCATGGGAGTCTTGATCAATTTCTTGCGAAAAAGGACTATCGACTGGAAGGAGTGGTTTTTTTTGATCATTTCCTTCCAGTAAACTTACTGCTTCCGCTAAACTCTCTATTCCGTAAATTTCGACACCCTCTATTAAACATGCTTCCAAAGCAGACTCTCTTGGGAGAATCATACCTTTTTTTCCCATCTCTTTTGCCAGCATTGCCATTGCAAGACCACCTTTTACTTTCCTTGCCTCTCCAGATAGGGCAAGTTCACCAGCTATTAAAAACTGATCGAGATCGTCATGCTTAATTTGCCCAGTGCAAGCCAGAAGGGTAAGTGCAATCGGTAAGTCAAATGAAGCCCCCTCTTTTTTTAAGTCACCCGGCGCTAGGTTTATTGTGACATGTGTCCTGGGCTTATTGAAACCAGCATTGCTTATGCTTGAAAAAACCCGATCCATTGACTCCTTGACGGATGCGTCAGGAAGACCAACCAAAACACATTTAGGATCTCCTTTTTCCCCGCTATTGGACTCGACTGTTACTTGTAACGCAGAAACGCCAGACAATGTTGCCGAAAATGTAGTAGATAGCATTGCTTATGTTTCGGTTCTTTCTCTGATGAGCCTGGATATGTCCCTGAAATGAAGATGGGATGAATCCCTTAAATACGAATAAATGAGAGTTTCAAGAGGGATGATCGTACAACCAAAGGCACTTAGCTGTTTCCGGGCATCTCTACCGTCCGCTTCTCGCCTAGCTCCTATGCAGTCTGATAAAATAGTAACCTGTAACTTCATCCTTAATGCGTCTATGCTTGTTTGATAAATGCAGATAGGCGTCTCTATACCAGCTATTAATAAATGGGATATTTTATTAGACTCAATCCATGCGGAAAACGCATCAGAACCAAAGGCTGAAAAAGTTTTTTTCCCAAAGCATATTCCTTGGGTATTTTGGTGAACGATATCTGGATGAGTAGAGCCGAGCTTTTCTGGGACTTGCTCAGTTAGGCAAATCGGAATTTGAAGAAGATTAAAAACTTTCATCTGCAATATAATCGTTTCGGTTAGCTGATTTACTGCATGAATTGTATCCATAAGATTAGGTTGCATATCCATAACGACTGCACCTATGCCTTGCTTTTCCCACTCATTGGAGGAAATGGATTCCGGGATTTTTTTAAACTTCATTGCCAAACTGTAATCTATTTCTGATAAAACTAGTACACACTTTTAATTCATTTAAGGATTAATCTTTGAAATCAACCATGAAAATTTTAAAATTTTTACTTCGACTAACCTTTTTAGTATTTTTGATCACTCTGCTAAGTTGTAGAAGTCAAAGATTTGACCCCAGCAAGATTACCATGCGACCAAGGGTATTCATAGAAAATGCTGCCCCTGTTCCGATAATAGACGAATATGATTTCATAGGTGTGCAGATTGGAACCATCGATAATATTTTCACCGAGGACACCGGAGACAGAACTTATGCCCTTTGGTTTACATTGGATCGGAGAAGTGCAATAACCCTGCAAAAAGAATCTATTCGAAGAAGGGGTCAGGCACTACAATTAATCATTGCGGGACAAGTAGTTGGCTTTCATGTATTGCAACAGGCAATCACCAATGGAGTGATCCCGTTCGTTCTAAGTAATAATCTCACGGAAGAAAATGCCATGATGCTATATCAGGAGTTAGCCCAATCAATTACTCACCTTCAAGCTGAACTGAATGATAAAAAAGGATGATGGATTTACCTAAACTATTGCTGCTGTTATTTTTTGCGTCATCCCTGATTCGGCTGGAAGGCAGAGATGTCGCTCCAGATTTTCAATTATCATGGCCCACACCCAATCCAGCCTTTGCAAAAGGAATGGGTTACTCAGCATTTCTTCAAAAAACTGGGCCGGATAAAGATTTTTCTTCTGGTTCATTTGGTTGCGTTCGAAATAACGGCTATAAATTCCATGAAGGGTTGGACCTTTATCCAATCAGTAGAGATGGAAGAGGGAGGGCAAAAGATTCCATATATGCGGCTATGCCAGGTATCGTAAGTTACATAAATTATACATCAGGGCACAGTGCTTATGGAAAATACATAGTGGTGGAACATGATGGTTTAAAACCTGTCCTGTATTCGTTATACGGACACCTAGCCTCCATTGACTCAAGAATCAAGAAAGGTGGAAGAGTAAAGGTTGCACAGGAAATCGGGAAAATGGGAAATAGTGCATCTTACATCATTCCATTGAACCGTTCTCATTTACATTTTGAAATTGGAATCCGCCTGACGGACCGCTTTCAAGACTGGTATGACAAAAAATCATTCAATACAACAAATCGGCACGGAAATTACAGTGGCTTTAATCTTGTCGGGATAGACCCCCTTCCCTTTTACTCCCAATATCAGAAGAAAACTTTCAGGATGCCTATTGATTACATCAAAACTTTACCTCCTGAGGTAAAGATAAGGGTAAAAACTAAAGTTATACCCGATTTTACCGTTCGTTACCCTGAATTATGCCGTTTTCTGCCTCAAACAAAAAAATGGAATGGCTGGGAATGTATCTTTGGTCCATTCGGTCTACCGCTAACCCTTCAACAAACTGATTTGTGCACTGAAAAAGAACCTGATCTGAAAATTATCAGTTACGACCAAAAAAATGAAAACAGAAGATGCAGGCAATTAGTTGAAAGAAAAAAAGGCAAGATAGTTCCCGCCGAGCAAGTTAAGCTTTACCTTGAGCTCTTATTTGGATCGAGATTTGGGTAAGGTATTAAGTCTTGCGGTTTTCGTATCTGATCATGGCTTTGGTCATGGAACGAGAATATGTGCTGTCATCCGTGAAATAAAAAAACGAACTTCCTGCACTTTCGAAATTTTCTCTGGCTTACCCGAATGGTTTTTCAAGCAAAACCTAGGATCTGACTTAAGTTTTAACTATCATGAAATTAAATCAGATGTCGGTCTAATTCAAAGAGGTCCGTTCAAACATAGTATTAAAGCTACCATACGAAGTCTTGATGAGTTCTTGGAATTCGATAGCACAGAAATCATAGATGCCCAAAATATCATTAGCAAAATGAACTGTAATGCAGTCCTTGCTGATATTTCACCATTGGGTATTCATCTAGCAAAGAAATTAAGTATTCCGTCAATTTTGGTCGAAAACTTTACTTGGGACTGGATTTATCAGCCGTACTCCGAAAGACACCCTGAGATCAGATCAATTATTTCCTTTCTTTCTGAGATTTACGAAAGTGTAGACTTGCTGATCCAGGCAACTCCATTCTGTAATAAGAAAAAACATGGAATTTCCATTCCTCCAATTTCAAGATCTTTAAAAATCAAACCGCATCTTGTAAGATCTAAATTAAACATTCCGAAGGAATCCCATATGTTTTTAATGACCACAGGTGGCATCACGCAGGAATTACAGATTGATTCCGATTGTGTGGAAAAGATGAATTGTATTTTTCTTCAGTCGAGTGATCAGAAAGAAATTAAGAGAATAGGAAATATCATTTACCTACCCACTAAATCGCCACACCATTATCCTGACCTAGTTAATGCATCAGATGTTGTGGTTGGTAAGGTTGGATACGGAACACTGGCTGAATGCTGGGCGACCGGCACCCCCCTTCTCGGTTGCTACAGGGAAGACTTCAGGGAATCAAGTACGCTCAAAGCATACGCAGAGAAAAACTTGATCTCAGAAGAAATCACCATGAATGCATTTGAACATATGACTTGGGTTGAGCAGGCAATCAACATTTCCAATCGATCAGATAAAGGAACTCATCAATTAAAAATCAATGGACGAAGTACTGCAGCAGATTTAATTGTAGAATTCATAAATTAGTTTTCCGGGATTCTCCAAAAATCAGTTCGTAATTATCTCCAATTTCTGAGCAAATATACTAATTATGAAATCATGCATTACACTTTCACTCGTTCCATCACTTAAGGGAGGACCATGGATTTTATGGGACGATTTAGATAAAGGCCTTAAAACCGCATCTGAGATGGGCTTCGATGGTGTAGAGCTTTTCACCGCCTCCCCATCCGTTAATTCAAAGGACTCTTTGAGCTCCCTACTTGAAAAATACAACCTTTCGCTCGGAGCAGTCGGCACCGGAGCCGGAAAAGTGCTCCATGGGTTATCCTTAACCGACCAGAATCCTGAAATCCGCAATCAAGCGACCACCTTTGTAAAAGAAATGATTGCTTTTGGAGCTGAATATGGAGCCCCTGCAATTCTTGGCTCTATGCAAGGTTCTTTTAGCAATGATGTGCCAAGAGAACAGGCATTGGGTTATTTGAGGGATGCCTTGGAAGTTCTTGGAGATTATGCCGAGTCAAAAGGGACATTTTTTATTTACGAGCCATTAAACCGCTATGAAACAAATCTGTTTAATCATTTTGGTAAAGCTGCAGATTTTCTTAAAGAATTATCTACCAAAAAGGTCATGCTATTGGCAGATCTTTTCCATATGAATATAGAAGAGGAAAATATTGCAGAAAGTATAATATCAAACTCAGAGTCCGTGGGTCATGTGCACTTTGCAGATAGTAATCGAAGACCAGTCGGATATGGGCATACTGACTTCATGCCTATCGCTTCGTGCTTAAAAAAAATCAACTACTCTGGTTATATTTCAGCCGAAGCCTTTTCTTGGCCAGATCCACAAAGGGCTGCCCAAAAGACCATAGATTCATTCCGTAAGTATTTCTCCTGACAGGAGCTTCATTTGTATGAATGAGAAACCCAACATAATTCTTATCATAACTAATCAACAAAGCCATGATATAGCAGGACCATTGCGTTTCAATGATGCTCAAGTGTTGAAGAATAAAGACCGATTTCTAGAAGAGACTGATTTCTCCGATGAATGGGATATACACACCCTGCAAGATGGAGCAGAAGAACAAACAAGGGAACTTTTCAGTAAAAGGATAAACGGTAATAAATCTTTGGGCACCTTTGCCTGGGAGCGAGATAAAGATTACCATCCTGATTACTTCACTGGAAATCGAGCTCCGCAATGGATTGAGCAATAAAAACCAATTATATAAGTCTATCAACACATCCATTATGAAAATCCAAAATCCTCCCAGTACCTTATTGGGTATTGTAAAAAACTTAGGTCCTGGCCTGATTTTAGCCGGATCTATAGTGGGGTCAGGGGAATTAATTGCGACTACGAGAACTGGAGCAGAAGCTCACTTTGATTTCTTATGGTTAATTATAATTGGATGTATAATTAAAGTCTTTGCCCAAATTGAGTTCGGGAGGCATGTGATTACATACGGAAAATCCTCCCTTGAATCACTGAACGAACTTCCAGGGCCTTCTTATTGTTATCAAGCAAAAGACAGGAAGATCCGTGCTAATTGGATTTTGGTTTTTTGGGTAATTATGTTCCTTTCCATCCTTGGGCAACAAGGCGGAATCGTAGGAGGAGTTGGTCAAGCACTCTCGATTACTCTGCCACTAACGGATGAAGGGGTTGTGCGAAACGAGATACTATCTCAAAAGGTCGCCCTCACCATCCAATTGAAAGAAGTCGAATCGAATGGCTCAGTTTCTGCAAAAAAAGCCATCGAATACCAAATCAAGCAACTCCCTCCCCTGCCGAAAGCAAGTGATGACATATATTGGTCTGTAGTAATCTCTGTATTAACCATTATTCTTCTACTAAATGGCAAATTCTCATTGATCGAAAAATTTTGTATCATACTTGTATCGAGTTTTACCTTCATAACAATATTAAATCTATTTGCTCTGCAGTCTAATGAATCCTGGTCAATTAAAATGGATGAGATCATTCATGGACTCAGCTTCTCATTCCCTGAAAACAAGAACGGCATGAACCCGCTTTTGACCGCTCTCGCCACCTTTGGGATTATAGGAGTAGGTGCATCAGAAATCTTAGTTTATCCTTATTGGTGCATGGAAAAAGGATATGGTGCTTTCACGGGGAAGAGAGATCAAAGCAAGGAATGGCTTTTACGGGCCAAGGGCTGGATAAAAGTAATGAAATGGGATGCTTGGGGCTCAATGGTTATTTATACCTTCTGTACGATTGCATTTTACCTTCTAGGTGCATCTATTCTCGGAAGAACCGGATTGGTCCCCGCTGGTTCGGAAATGATTCAAACTCTATCGTCTATGTACACGCCTGTTTTTGGAAAGTGGGCCCAAGTTATTTTTCTTATTGGTTCTATCGCTGTACTTTTCTCAACTTTTTTTGTTGCTCTAGCTGGGCAAAGTAGAATGGCGGTGGATGCACTAATTACAGCAGGCATAATCTCTAATGATAATTCACTGAGAACCCGCCTTGTCTCATTACTTGGCGTAATCTTGCCTCTTATTTGCGTAACTTGTTACGCTTTCTTTCCACAACCAGTCTTCTTAATTTTAATTTCCGGGTCAATGCAGGCACTGATGCTTCCTATAGTTGGTTTTGCCGTCCTTTATTTTAGATATAAAAAATCAGATTTCAGGTTAGGCTATTCAAAGATATGGGACGCAATGTTATGGTTGTCATTTTTTAGCTTTCTAACCCTTGGAGCTTATCAATTATATTCAAAAATCTTTTCCTGACTCAGAATTACGAATTTAAAGTGAAAGAAGAAGGTATTATTCCAAATTCGGCCAATCTTCGAGCCAACCTATTTGCATTAGGCATTTCAATCGTCTCCCTTTTTTTTCTTCTCTATGCCCACTCAGTTCCATTAGTAAACCCGACAAAGCCTATTCCCCGAAATAATACTAATGAAATTGAGATCCAATGGTCGGTTCAACAAATTCAGGAACCTGAAAAAGACTCGAGGCGATTTGTTGAAGCGAACCCGAACAGTGCAATTAACCCTCCGGATAGTACAGAGAACTTTTCATTTAGAGACCAACAGGCTGCTCAACCAGTCTTATCAAAAGAAAAAGATAATAACTCTATGCCTAAAACCAATGGCCTAGAATATTCTTCAAAAATATCGCCCAGTTCAAAGGAATCTCCAACCAGCAGCAAAATAACTAAGCAATCAAAGGAAAAACAAAAAAAATTAGAGATTCAAGAAGTACCAAAAAAAAGTCCGCAAGCAAAAAAAAGATCTCCAGATGAACAAAAAATTGATCCCACAAATAAGGATGGTCTGGCAATCGAGAAATCTGAAAATGAGGGGCTAGAGAAAGTGATTGATCTAACGAATAAAGAAAAAGTTTCGAAAAAGGAAAAAAATATCGCCATGAATCAATCTAATCCCATGGCTTCGATTTCCACTCGCCCCCGACCTAAGCTTTCCCCTGATCTTTTGCGCGGTCCAGTAATGAAAACTGTTTCAAGTGCTCCTAGAGTGGGCGTTCTTGCTATTGAGTGTAGACTTCATCCATATGGAGTTTATGTGCAGGAAATGCTTCGATCAATTGAAGATCAATGGCATCACCTAGCCATTGGTTCTCTTCGTTTTTTACAGAAAGACAAATTAAAATCAAAAATCACTTACCGTTTCTCCCTGAAAGCCGATGGCACAATTGAAGACCTTTCATTAATGAGCGATGGTGGGCCTTCTTTGCCTGCAGAATTATGCAGGCAAGCTATTGCATCACGCGTACCATACGGGGAATGGACTCAACAAATGATGGACGATTTTGGGAAGACCGACGAGATCACAATTCATTTCAACTATAGATGAACCCCTCAGACGAATCATCCATACCATTGGATAAGAACTGTCAAATTCTTGATTACCATCCAAGTGGATTAATTGCATTTGAAAAAGCTCCCGGTGTACTGAGCCATCCAAATCAAAAAACTGCTAAAAATGTGCGCACCCTATTGCGTGCCACATACAGAAAGGAAGATGAATGCTTTGAGTGGAAGAATAGCAGTGGTGAAGTAAAAAGGTTGTACCTTTGCCACAGATTAGATTCTCCCACTTCTGGAATAATTATTGGTGCGACTGAAATGAGTGTTGCGGAGAAAATAAAAGAAAAGTTTGAAAGGAGAGAAGTTAAAAAAACCTATCTTGCCATCACACATCACAACCCGAGGCTCAGGGAGGGTATTTGGAGGGACAATCTTATTGAAAAAAGAAAAGATGGGAATTTAAGAGTAGTCAGAGGTAACGGTCCGGAATGTCTTGTTAAGGTTAAAATTATTCGAAAACAATTTACACGAAATCAGCTACAGCTGATTGAAATGAAGCCATTGACCGGTAGAACCCATCAGTTGCGGGTTCAGTGCATGCTAAGAAAAGTCCCTATACTTGGAGACAAGACTTATGGAGATTTTTCACTGAACCGCAGGATCCAAAAACTGACTAAGCTTGATCGTTTGTGCTTACATGCCTCTGAAATAAAATTCTCATTCAATCATCAAAATTCAGAAGTGAGCTTTACTTGTGAGTCTCCACTCCCCAGACTGTTGGGTAAGATTCTTACCTGACAGGTATCTCCTACAAATCTAAGTTAGCCGATGCAATAAACATGTGGCTCTTTATGCGATCGTAGGCATCTTCAGCTGCCGAAAGAAAATACTTATAATCTATAGAAATGCTCATGTTTTCACGAATCCTGTAGCCGATGCCTAAACCGAAATCATAAATAAAACTTTCTCCAGAATAGTCGCCTCCTCCTTCGATAGAAGTGAAACCAACGCCCATGCCCAAACCAGTCCTGATATCAAAGAGTTCACCTATTTCTTTTTCTAAAATCAAACGGGTCGATAATCCATGCGAGCTGATTTCATAATTTTGCCCAGCAGCGGTCGATGAAGCGTCAAATCCTAGCAAAGAATAGTCTGCTTCCCACTTGATAGTACCAAAATCCTTCCCGAATTTCAGTCCTAGCACATAGCCACTATCTGATTCGTATGGAATTTTCCCAAGATTAATGTCTCGGACAGCACCATCATCCGGAAAAGCAAAACCTAAAAGTGGTCCGAAATAATAACCTTCATGACGAGCCAAGGTAATGGTATCACCAGCATTATCTTCGCCTGATTGCACTACAGACTGCCCGGATTTAATCTCGTCACCACGATTGCTCAACTCAAGCCCCTTGGCATCATCAACATCTTTTTCCCCATCAGACTCTTGGGGTGCCAAGCGACCTTCAGAAATTTGCCCCTCATCGCCGGTTTGTTCCTTTGGGATTGGAGGTTTAACCTCATAATACTCAGGCACTGGTAGATATGGTGCTGGTGGAACCGGCGGTGCAATCGTATCAATTTTATCTACAGGAGCAGATCGCTTCCTTGGTAAATCAAAATTAGTAGGTGCTAAATCAGTTTGAGAAAGAAGTTCCGCGATTTGTTTTTCATGGGTGATTGACCGTGACTTGAGTGCAGAAATTTTTGCAGAAAATGCATATCGATCACTCGTAGATGCCTGCCCAAAGCAGAATACAGAAAAGGTAAAGTAAGGAAGTAACCACAAAACAAAGAATTTCATATATAAATAAATACTTTCTAATTTTTTCCCCAAAAAGAAAAGTAAGAAATCAAAATAAAAAAAGCGCCGGGCGGTAGATTGGCGGGAACCGCCCGGCGCGGGTGTGGTGGATGGGAAATAAAGTTATTAACAATGAAGCTTTTTTTTACTCAATGCAATATAAATTTTCGTTGGTTCTAATATACAAATTTGCTCCCGAGATAGCGATGGAAGATCTTGTATTATCATCATACGCACCTCCCAACTCTGCTTGATTTAAAATCTTACCAGATTCTGCAGAAACAACCAGTACCATCCCATTATGATTCATTGTATAAATCTTGCCATCTCCAGCAGTGGGTGACCCTCGCCATTTATACTTGCCGGGCAAATCTAGGGTCCATTCAGCCAAGCCTGTCTCAGGATTCACTTGGGATAATTTTTTTCTCAAATCACTAAGAATATAAAATTTCTTCCTGTAAAATAATGGTGTCGGCACATCAGAAGTAAGAGACGAGTCTTCAGAAGTCTCCCAACGAAGCCCGTTGGTCCCAGTATTTTTTCCCTGCAGATCAAGCTTTATCGCAAAAATAGGTGCACGCTTTGGAGCACAGACCAACCCCACCCCCCCCACCAACAACTGGAGATGGAACGAGTCTCCACCATTGCTGCTTGTTACCAGGGTTCCATGTTCCCCAACGCCAGATTTCCTGACCTGACTCTGGATCATGGGCGGTCAGAACATCTCCGCCTGCCACCAATAATTGATTATTGAAAGGAATGATTGTACCGAAAGACTCGAGAGACTCCTTTTGCGCATCCGATTCACGGATGTGCTTCCATATCGTTTTCCCATTCTTTGGATTCATGCATAGAATAAAAGATTCCGCCTGTTCGACCCCTCTTCCATGAACTGGTTCATCTCTTTGTAGTATGGGTAGGTATAATCGTCCGCCAAAAAAAGTGGGGGATGCTGAAAAAGTCCATTGAAAACAAAAGTCACCATAATCTGACTGTAAGTTCCTTCGCCATTTTTCATTTCCATCGAAATCATAGGCAATCAAATCACCGTTTCCGAAAAAAAAGAAAACCGTATCCTCCCCTATGACGGGAGATGGACTTGCATAATTAGATCTGTCATGGAGCATGTAATCAAATCCGTCCTTCTGCCCAGGTCTATATCCACTCCCTGCGTTCTTCCTCCATAAAATTCGACCATTCGATGAATCTAAGCACATCGCAATCAATTCACCTTGCCCTTTTGATTTTTTAGACGAATCAACCAGTATTGATGGCATAAATACGCGACTCCCATGAATGATTGGAGTCGCGGCTGAAGGCCCTGGCATACCCGACTTCCACTTAACCCCCTTGGACTGATCGAAGTCTTGCGGTAAAGCGGCGGTCGTACTGGAAGAACCGTCAAAATTTGCACCTCTCCAGTTTGGCCATGACCCAAGTAAGAAGAGAGGAAATAAAGAAAGAATTAAAGAATTCTGTATTATTGATTTCATATTACATTTTGTAGGCAATCAAAACTGAACGATCGAGGAAAAAGGGACAGAAACTAAAAATTATCTAAGGAATAGAACCTTTCGAAATAAGTATTTCTCATGAAAAAAAGTTTAAATAGGGATGCGTGCTTAAATTTTCTTTTCTATATCATCTTCCAGTTGCACATCCTCGATCCATTCAACAACTCTTTCTAATCTGTCTTCACCAGTGTTCGCACTCCTGTCTTCTTTAAGATTAAATTCTTCCTGAAAATCGTTATCAATTTCCTGCATGAGTTTTTCCTCGTCTCTTATTCTCGTTATTCGCCTAGTATGCCATGAAATACATAGAGTGATTATGGCAAGGATGCTTATGAGGAAAAATTCCAAAATTTACTTACTGTAA